>Ga0213868_10001226_pt1 | contig 24732 bp, 12 predicted proteins | sample PICome_9_FD_160087 | JGI IMG/M metagenome (GOLD analysis project Ga0213868, IMG submission 160087) | Coastal seawater microbial communities near Pivers Island, North Carolina, United States - PICO127 | ecosystem: Environmental > Aquatic > Marine > Coastal | place: USA: North Carolina... | reverse complement strand
GCACCCCAATGGAGATCCTGCATATCGTGATCGGATTCACTTGGGCTCCGGAGAAAAAGGAGAATTCGCTGAGGCCTACTTCTTACCGGGGGAACCTATGAGCTCGAGCGTTGCAGCGGCTGCCGACTTTGATCAAGACGGAGACCTCGACCTCTTTATCGGAGGGCGAATTGTTCCAGGACGTTGGCCGACCTCCCCTGGAAGCCGACTCTATCTCAATGAAAGTGAGCCTGGCACCCTCAGGTTTAAGCTCGCTTCCGAGGAACAGGCAGGCGCCTTAAAGGCTTGTCAACGCGCGACTTCGGCTCTGTGGTCCGATATCGACCGTGATGGATGGATGGATCTTTTGGTCACCCACGAATACGGACCCATCCGGGTCTTCCTGAATAAGGAAGGGAAATTACAAGATCTCACAGACGAGACCGGGATGGAGAAGCTTAAAGGAATGTGGTATGGGATTGCCGGCCGTGACTTAGATGGCGATGGCGATATCGACTACGTCGCAACCAATTTTGGTAACAATACCACCTACAAAGCGTCAGAAAAAAAACCCGAGCTTCTCTACTATGGGGATCTAGATGGAACTGGGGGATTTCGTGTCGTTGAGGCCAAATTTGGTGATGAATGCCAATTGCCCAGACGAGGCTTGAGCTGCTCCAGTAATGCCATGCCTTCAATTAAAAAGAATCTGGGGACCTATAAGAAATTTGCGATTTCAAGCCTCTCTGACATTTATACCCCAAAGAGACTTGAGACGAGTGGTAAACTTGAGATGACCGAACTTCGCAGCATGGTTTTCTACAATGAAAGCTCGAAGGGCAAAGTCTCATTCAGATCTGTTGCTCTTCCTCGGATGGCCCAGTTGGCACCCGGATTTGGAGTCGTCCTGACTGAATTAAATGGTGACTCACAACCCGATCTGGTCATCGCACAAAACTTTTTCTCACCACAACGTGAAGTCGGCAGAATGTCTGGCAGTTCTGGAGCGTCTATCTTGAGCGCGCTAAAAGACGGAACATTTGAAGTTCACGACACCTACAACACAGGCGTGATTCTCACCGGCGATACGAAAGGCGTCACCGTCAACGAGTTCAATGGAGATGGGATTCCCGATCTTTCATTCACCGTGAACAATGGCTCGGTAAGCACCTTCCTTAACACGAGCCGGAAAAAGTTCGTTGGAGTGCGGATCAAGGGACGAAAAGGAAATTTACGCGCGGTGGGCGCCACCCTCACTTTCACTACCAAAAATGGCAACACTCAAACCATCGAAGTCACCGGAGGAGGAAGCTATCTTTCGCAATCTGGAAACACCCAGTTCTTTGGCTTGGGAGAAGATGTATCTGGCCAACTTTCCGTCGTCTGGCCCGATGGTAAAAAGTTTGTTCTCAATGACGTGAAGCAGGGATTGGTTGATCTTATGTGGAACTAGAGAGGAATTTCTTCAATTTGAGCCTCCTTCGCTAGTTCCTCAGGCCAAGAAATCCCGGCAGTCAGTCACCTTCGTGAAATAAGCGCTTTGCCTGAAGGTGGAGCGTCAGCCGCGTGGAGGGGTGATTCTTTTTTTAGCGATCGGAAACGGCAAAAATTACACCTGACTTTTGAAAAAGTTAGCATCGAAATTAGCACTACAACCTCAAACTATTTCGATGATCTTAAGGGTGTCATTTTGATTTGACAGCTAAAGTCGATCTTTGCCACCCTCCACTTCCTAAAGACCTAGATGTTCCTCCAGCGTTTGGGTTTCATCACACATCCGACACCATGAAAATACTGAAAACAAAAACAATGCTGCCATTGGCTTTAGCAGCCATAGCCAACTTTGAGGCGACCGGCGCGGTTTTAGCCGACTTTGACGGCAACGATGCGATCTACGCAATAGACAGCGTCAAAACACCTGCTTTTACTGCGAATCAAATCCTCACCGATGGGCCCACCGGGAGTTACCTGCACTTGCTTGATGGTGGCGAAGGTGATGCCGGAAATTACATTTCTTTTGATTCTGTGACAGCGACCAATGGTTGGACCTCAGCGTCCTTTAAAATGGACTTTAGAACAGATTTAGTTGCGGCCGATGGTTTCAGCGTAGCCTTTCTCGATACTGAAATACATGGAGCAACTGGCGTCGTAAGAGCCGGATCAACTGCCCTCGATGGTGTCGAGGAAAGAGGACTTTACTCGAATTCAATCGGGGTCGGATTCCGAACCTTCAACGGCACGAATGCGACCGTGAACTATAACGGTCAACAAAGCATTGACAGCCAGTATGTTCTTCCGGATGCCGGGACATGGGGATCCATGGAAGTTACCATGGACCGCGATGCCAATAATACTGTATCCATCGAAGCCGTGGTTTATTCCGAGACCGGCCAACAGGGAACTGCGTTTCCGGTCTTCGCTGAAGCTCAGACCCTGGCAAACGTTACCCTAGAGAATTTCAGGTTGCAGATCGCTGGCCGAACCGGAGGCTCATCAATGACGCTAGATATTGATAATATCGAATTAGATGTTTCAGCTGGAGACGCTGACGGAGATGGACTTGCTGATCGTTGGGAGGGGCTATACGGGCTCAGCACAACTGACGATGGCTCGGTTGACGTCAACAATGGCCCTGACGGTGATCCAGATGCCGATGGGCTATCAAATCTCGAAGAGCAATCTCTCGGAACAGACCCGCAAAGCGATGACACCGATGACGACGGCCTTAGTGACGCCGTGGAAGATGGCGGGGGAGAGTTCATTAGTGTTACTCAGACCGGAACCGATCCACTAAACGCAGACACCGACGGAGACGGGTTGAGTGATGGTGTGGAGAACCCACTTCTTGATTTTGTCGACGCAAACCAGCCAGGAACAGACCCAAATAACGCGGACACCGATGGTGATTTTCTTGGGGACTCCGTAGAAATCCTGGATGGACGTGACCCAACAGTCCCAGAGGATGTCGATTCTGTCGCAGGCGTTCTTTTGGCTGACTTCGACAAACCTCAGGTCCCCTACGACGCTCAGGGAGTCAGAACTCCAGGTTTTCTCGCCCAGCAAATTGCTGATAATGGTCCAACTGGCAGCTACTACCACCTCCTCGATGGTGGTGAGGGTGATGCAGGCAACTACCTTTCCTTTGATGCCCCGGCAGATACCACAGGTTGGAAAACAGCACAATTTTCCATGGACTACCGGGCCGACCGAGTTTCTGCCGATGGTTGGCATATTGCCTTCCTTGACATCCCAACTCATGGCGACACAGGCGTGGTTCGCGCTGGCTCTAATGGATTTGCAGATGCTGAGGAGCGTGGTTTGTTTTCGAACTCTATTGGCGTCGGATTTAGGACGTTTAACGGGACCAATGCGACGGTAAATTACGATGGTCAACAAAGTGCCGATATTCCGTATGAGCAACAGCAAGGTAGTTGGGGTTCGGTCGAGGTCGTCTTGCAAAAAAGCTCGGAAGGTAACGTCCTCCTTGATGCCACAATCTATCCGGAGCTCGGACTCCTTGGAGCTGGCCAAAACGTTGTTTCCAACTATCTGATGGAGGGCGCGGCTCTCGAACAATTTCGCATGCAGATTGGGGGACGAACCGGAGGAGCATCCATGGACCTCGATGTCGACAACTTGGTGCTTAATGTTTTCAAAGCTGGTGAAGGCGATAGCGACGGTGATGGCTTAGCTGATCTTTGGGAGAACAAATTTGATCTCTCCACTGACGATGACGGCTCAATTGATCCAAACAACGGACCAAACGGTGATCCAGATGGAGATGGCTTAACGAACCTCGAAGAGAACGCCCTTGGCACTAGCCCGATCGATGACGACACCGATAGTGATGGTTACAAAGATGCAGTTGAGGATGGTGGCGGAACCTTCGTTAGCCTCTCTAAGACAGGGACTAGCCCTCTTAATCCAGACACTGACGATGATGGTCTGCTTGATGGTGTCGAGAACCCATTGGTTGACTTCGTTGATGCTGACCAACCTGGGACAGATCCTAACAACCCTGACTCTGACGGTGATGGTTTCAAGGACGGCATCGAAATCGCGGCTGGTGGCGATCCCACTTCTGGTGACACTATTACAGTGGGAGGTGACGGAGTCATCGCAAACTTCGATCTCACAGGTGAAAAGTATGCTGAAGAAGCACTTCGCAACGCTCCGATCGTGGGACTCCAAGCCCAAGAAGGAGATTCCGATGGAAACTTCTACCAACTTCTCGAAACTGTCGGTAGCGCCGGAAACTATATCTCATTTGAATCAAGTGAAGATTACACCGGTTGGGAAAGCTTCTCGTTCCAAATGGACTATCTTTCTACTGAAATGCAGGCTGATGGGTTCGGAATCAACTTCCTAGACACCGAAGTCCATGGTGAATCTGGTGCTGTTAAGGTTCTTTCTGAGGAAGAAAATGCCTTGATCGATAATTCCTTCGGGGTTGGCTTTAAGACCTTCCAGTCCACTGAAGCTTCCATCACATGGAATGGCATTGATGTCAGTGGAAGGCTTCCTTTCACCTTAACGAACGATAAATGGGCTTCTATTGGCATTGACGTTGACAGAGATCCAATCACCAAAACAGCGCTTGTCGATGTAACTGTCTACGACGCCCCGGATCGCCAGGGAATTGCTGAAAATGTCTACACTGACTTCGAGGTTGAAGGCATGACTCTTGAGGACTTCCGAGTTCAGCTTGAGGGCCGCACCGGTGGATCAGCCATGAACTTCTCGATCGATAACCTTAAACTAATTGTTGATGGCAGCGGAGGAGGAAACTCTGGAATCGTCATTAACTCGGTTACAAGAGAGGTTGTGAATGGAAGTGTCTCGGTAACAATTACGTGGAACTCCCGTGAAGGGCAGACCTACTCTGTTCTTGCGAGTGAAGACCTCGCCCTTGGCGATCTCACCCTCTGGGACGAGCTTGATGATGGTGTCCAAGCCGCCGTTGGCGCAGATGTGACATCATTCACCGAAAGTGGTCTCCCACTTGATACCAAGACAAGATTCTACATCGTGCGGATTCCTGAATAGGACCCAGCACTCTGACTTCTAGTCAGAGCGTTTTTCGGGGGTGATTGCCTATAGGCAATCACCCCTTCTTTTTTTCAGGCACTGACAAAATCAGCTAAGGACGCAAAGGGATAATCCCCCTCTACGCTAATTCTAGAGGAAATGGCGAAAGCCACCCACATCAAGGCTATGATTAATAACTTGAGATCGCAACCTGGCGCAAAATTCGTTACAGCCGACCCCCAACCAATTTATCATGCGGTCATCACTTGCCCTACTCCTTACTTTCTTTCTCCTTCCAATATCTGTTTTCGCAGAAGAACCAGCGAAAGTCGATCCTCCTAAAAAAGAGACGCCCAAGAAAAAGCGGAAACAAAAATCTCCCGTCAAACCCGCCGACTACGCTCAATGGGAGCGGCTTGATCCGGGAAATCGCCAATTTTCTCCGAACGGAAAATGGTTGATCTACGGGGTCACCCGTGTCGATGAAGAGAGGACCTTGCGACTTCATCGTCTTACGGGAAAAAAAATGCCCGAAGTGGAGAGCTTCCAACATGGCACGCGCCCTGTCTTTTCGAATGACAGCGCATGGCTTGCCGTCACTATCGGCAAATCACCAGCAGAGGCCAAAAAAGAACCAAAAGAAAAGTTACCCGGCGCAACCACCCACCTCCGAAATCTCGCCAGTAAGGAAACCATCATATTCAAAAATGTCAGCGCATTCCACTTCAGCGATGACAGCCGATTTGCCGCGATTGAAGTCAACGGGAAATCGCCTGGAAAAGCCCTCATCGTCCGTAATCTCTCCAACACAACCAACACCACCTTTGGCAATGTGACCCAACATGCCTGGAGCGATCAAGGTTCTCACCTAGCGATGGTCGTCGACTCGCCCAGCATCAGCAATTCTCTCCAGGTCTTCTCGCCCAAGACCGGAATACTGCGCACGCTCGAATCAAGTGACCTGGAATACAAATCTCTCCAATGGCGCAAAGACTCGCTCGATCTCGCCGTGATGCTCGAAAAGGCACACGCAGAAAAAGAAGATGTTTCACATACTGTCATTGCATGGAAGGGCGTCGCTCAAAAGAAACCTAAAAAGCACGTCTACGATCACACCCAAGACAAAAACTTTTCAGCAGAAATGTTTCTTCCCGCCGGCAAAATCAGCTGGTCAGAGGATGGCACGGCGATTTACTGCGATTTGAAAGAGTGGGAGAATAAACCAAAAGCACTAAAGCCCAAAGCGGCTGAAGAACCGAAGAAAGAAGAAGGAGAAAAGGAAGACCCTAAAAAAGAACCACAGCCAAAAAAAGAAGAAGAAACTAAAGAAGAGAAAGCTCCTGAAAAAAAGCCACAGCCAAAAAAGAGGGAAGAGACTAAGGGAAAAACACTCCGTGATACCCTTCAAGATAAATCAAACGTCGAAGTCTGGCATACCAAAGACACTGAAATCATGCCCCTGCAAAAGAAGCAGGCTTCGTCACAAAAAAACCCAAGCCGAAAAGCAATGTGGTGGCTAGGTGAAAAATCAATTGTGCAACTTGGCAACGAGTTGACCGAAAAAATCGGGATCACCCGAAAAGGAAATCGAGCGATTGGAATCGACCGCACCCCTCACAAAGAAACCGCGATGTTTGGGCCTCGTCTGCAAGACGTTTACAAAATTGACACCAAAACTGGTGAGCGGGAGAAAATTCTCGAAGGTCTCAAATATGTCCTATCAACAAGCCCCGACGGTCAAACCCTTCTCTACATGCGTAACGGGAAACTATGGGCCTGCGACCTAAAAACGGACCAAGAGACGCACCTCGGTAAAGACCTTGATATTAAATTTTCCGACGAAGACGACGACACTCTCGCCGTTGAAAAACGTCCATATGGTCAGGGAATCTGGCTCAAGGATTCTTCCGCCTTCTTGATGTATGATCGCTATGACCTCTGGCTCATCTCCCCAAATGGCTCGTCCACTACCAAAATGACCAATGGTCGCAAAGATCGTATCCGCCATCGCCTCTCACAAGCCAATTTTTTAAAAGACAACGATGGTTTACTTGAACCTGATCAACCACTCTATCTCGCTCTCTATGGTGATCGCACCAAGAAATCAGGATACGGAAAACTAGAGGCCATTCGGTCCAAAAAGCCCGTTGAGGTCTTAGTTTGGGAAGACAAAATGATTAGCTCACTGACCCGTGCTAAAAATGCTGACCGTTACCTTCTTACTATCGAAAGCGGTAATGATTCACCGGACATTTACGTCTCAGGCCCAAATCTTGCTCGGCGAAAACAGATCTCTAAAACAAACTTATTCCAAAAACAGCACTATTGGGGACGCACCGAATTAGTCGACTTCGAAAACAAGAATGGAGTCAAACTCCAGGGGTCCCTGCGCTACCCGGCCAACTACCGTGACGCAAAAAAATACCCCATGGTCGTCTATATCTACGAGAAACGATCCCAAGGGCTCCATAAATACGAAGTCCCAAGCGAAAAGCACCCCTACAATCCCGCCGTCTTCTCCGCCGAGGGATACTTCGTTTTCCAACCTGATATCGTTTACCGTCCTCAAGAGCCCGGGATCTCAGCCCTTGAGTGCGTGGTTCCGGCAGTCGAACAAGTCCTCAAAACCGGTATGGTGGACAAAGAAAAAATCGGTCTGGTCGGCCACTCATGGGGCGCTTACCAAACCGCTTTTATCGTAACTCGAAGCGATCTCTTTGCCGCGGGCGTGGCAGGCGCTCCTCTCACCAATATGATGAGTATGTCGGTGAGCGTGTATTGGAACTCCGGTCAAACCAATGCCGCCATTTTCACCCAATCACAAGGCCGCATGGATAAACCTTTTTGGCAAGACCCTGAGAACTATATTCGCAATTCCCCTATCCACGGACTTGATCAATTAAATACCCCACTTCTCATCGCGTTCGGTGATAAGGATGGGGCCGTCGACTGGGGCCAGGGAGTCCAAATGTACAATGCGGCTCGCTGGGCTGGGAAAGAAAACCTCGTCATGCTAGTCTACCCGGGCGAGAATCATAGCCTTCGAAAAGAAGAAAACATGGTTGACTACCACTATCGTGTTCGCGAGTGGTTCGACACCCACGTCAAAGGCCAAGAGGCCCCGAAGTGGATCACCGAGGGGAAATCATTCCTCGAAAGACAAAAAGAAAAAGAGGACAAGAAAGACAAGCCTCAGTCGAAAACTGAAGCACCCCCCAAACCAACAAAAGAAGATCCTCCAAAGAAAAGAAAGGCCTCCAGTTCAAAACAAAAGACGAAGTAATTATGAGACTTCAGAACCAAATCATCCTCATCACTGGCAGCACTACCGGGATCGGCGCCGCGATGGCCCGCCTTTTTGTGAAGGAAGGTGCCAAGGTCATTCTCCACGGACGTAATATCGAACGGGCCAATGCCCTCCGAGACGAACTTGGACCTGAAAGCTCGGCCTTTGTGCAAGGCGACCTCCAAGATCCCGAACGTCCGGCGGAAATCGCCAGAGAAGCCCTCAACTGCTTCGGAAAAATCGATTGCCTCGTCAACAACGCGGCCTTTACGACGCGCGGGCATTTACAAAATACCGATGTCGCCTTTTTCGACCGCATCATCGCCGTTAACCTAAGAGCACCTCTCCAACTCATTCGTCACCTCTTCCCCGCTCTCAAAAAAAGCGAGGGATGTGTTGTTAATATCGGCAGCGTCCTCGCGCACTGCGGACAAGCCAACATGCTTGCCTACTCGGTCAGCAAAGGGGGGCTCATGACCATGACCCGAAATCTCGCCGATTCCCACGGCACCGATAAAGTTCGTTTCAACCAACTCAATGTGGGTTGGACCCTCACCGACAACGAATACCAGGTCAAACTTGACGACGGTCTCGCCGAAGACTGGCCTGAGACTCTTCCCGAATACGCTGCGCCCTCCGGCCGTATCCTCGCACCTGAGGAAATTGCCGAAGCCGCAGTTTACTGGGCTTCAAAAGCAAGCCGACCCATCACCGGCAGCGTCCTTGAGCTTGAGCAATACCCACTGATTGGCCGCTACACCAATCACGAAGATAAGTAACATCAAAATCATTTTAAGTTATTTGCCGCTTTACTCCTCTACGTGAATTCCACCTTTCATAGATCTCAATGTCCCGCTCCCTCATCTTCGACTCCGGCCTCGAGGAGATTTACACCCTCAAAACAAAAGCACCCGGACCATCCGGAACTCTTCCGTTTCTCCCCGAAAAACTAGCCACCGAACCTTCAGGTCACCTCTTTGGCTGGACTCAGAATGTCGGGATGGGCTGGTCCTCGGAAGATATTTCAGGTCGCGACTATCTCATTCTCTCCACCCAAGGTGGGATTCGTCGTGAGGACGGCACTCCCGTCGCCCTTGGCTATCATACTGGTCATTTCGAAGTTGGTCTTCTCATGGAGGAAGCCGCTAAAACGATCACCGCTGCCAAAGGCGTTCCCTTTGCAGGCTTCGTCTCTGATCCTTGCGACGGAAGAACTCAGGGAACCGACGGTATGATGGATTCCCTTCCTTATCGCAATGATGCCTCGATGGTGTTCCGCCGCCTCATTCGCTCTCACCCAACCCGCAAAGGTGTCGTCGGAGTAGCCACTTGTGACAAAGGCCTCCCTGCCATGTTGATGGCGCTCGCTGCAACCCAGTCACTCCCTACCATTCTTGTTCCAGGTGGAGTATCATTGCTAAGCGAGGAGACAGATGAAGACCTTGGTCGAATTCAAACCATCGGTGCTCGCTATTCTCAAGGCGAGATCTCTCTCGACTACGCAGCTCACGCTGCCTGCCGGTCTTGCGGTTCCCCTGGTGGCGGATGTCAATTTCTCGGGACCGCTGCGACTGCTCAAGTGGTTGCTGAGGCACTCGGCCTCTCTCTTCCCCATTCTGCCCTCGCACCATCTGGAACCGAAATCTGGAAAGACATGGGACGCCGATCTGCTCTTGCGATGCTCGACCTAGAAAAGAATGGCCTTACGACCGCCGATATCCTTTCTGAAAAATCACTCGAAAACGCCCTTGCCCTCCACTGCGCCTTTGGAGGCTCCACCAACCTTATCATGCACCTCCCAGCGATTGCCCATCAGGCTGGGTTAAGGCGTCCTAATGTCGATGACTGGCGTCGTTTTAATGCTGAGATTCCACGCCTCGTCGACGCCCTTCCGAACGGCCCACAACACTTCGCAACCGTCCAGGTCTTCCTTGCTGGCGGAGTCCCCGAGGTGATGCTTCACCTTCGTGACATGGGAAAACTTCATCTTGATGCCATGACTGTCACCGGACAAACCGTTGGTGAAAACCTAGATTGGTGGGAAAATTCCGAACGCCGTATTCGTCTCAAGGAAAAACTCACACAACTTGACAGCATTGATCCTGATGACGTCATACAATCCCCGGCCCGAGCCCGCGAAAATGGACTCACCTCTACCGTCACTTTTCCTCAAGGAAATCTTGCGCCCGAAGGTTCGCTTATCAAATCCACGGCGATAGATCCCTCGCTCATTGATGACCGAGGAATTTATCTTCACGAAGGTCCAGCCCGTGTTTTTACCTCTGAACCGGATGCCATCGCCGCTGTTAAATCAAGCGGTGACGACCGCATTTGTAAAGGGGACGTCATTGTCCTCATCGGATACGGCCCTATCGGTTGTGGTATGCCAGAAACCGCCCAACTCACGATCGCACTCAAGCATCTTTCATGGGGTAAAGAAGTCGCCCTCATCACAGACGGCCGATTCTCCGGTGTCTCGACCGGAGCCTGCATCGGGCATATCTCTCCAGAAGCTTGGTCTGGCGGCCCGATCGGGAAACTCTGTGATGGCGACCCTGTTCGCATTGAAATTAATTGTCACAATATGACTGGTTCTGTTGATTACACCGGCACCGAAAACATCACCTCTCGTGACACCAACCCCGCTCTCCAACCCAACCTTGATGTCCCGGACGATACCCGCCTCTGGGCCGCTCTTCAAGATGTCAGCGGTGGCTCCTGGGGTGGCTGCGTTTACGATGTCGACGCCATCATCTCAAAACTGAAAAACTCATGAAGCGCCTTTTCGTCACTCTTGCCTCGGTTTTCCTCTCCGCCTTCGGCGCAGAAAAACCAAACGTCTTGTTTATCATCTCGGATGATCTGACCGCCACCGCACTTTCGTGCTATGGCAACAAAGTCTGCAAAACCCCAAACATTGATCGTCTCGCCTCACAGGGAACCCGGTTTACCAAAGCCTATTGCCAAGGGACCTACTGTGGTCCTTCTCGGGCCTCGTTCATGAGTGGATATTACCCACACGCCATCAAGATGCTCGGCTATGGATCACCCAGACCGGCCATTGGAGAGCGGGCTACCTGGGCTCAACATTTCAAAAATAATGGCTACCACACTGCACGGGTTTCCAAAATCTTCCACATGGGCGTTCCTGGTGGAATTGAAAAAGGCACTGATGGTGCTGACGACCCAGCCTCTTGGACCGAGCGATTCAACTCAGCAGGTCCAGAATGGAAGGCTCCAGGAGATGGTGAAACTTTGGAGAACAATGCCGACGGACGAAAGCCCGGCCCGGTGGGTGGTAATACCTTTGTCGTGGTCGAAGCCGATGGCGATGACCTTGTCCACTCTGACGGAAAAACCGCCGCCAAAGCCGTAGAACTCATTAAGCAACATAAAGATAAGCCCTTCTTTTTAGGAGTCGGGTTTGTGCGGCCTCACGTTCCGTTTGTCGCACCAAGAAAGGACTACACCGACTTCCTTCCCTACGCAAAAATGCAGCTACCTCCAAAGCTCAAAGAAGATTGGGCCGATATTCCAAAGGCGGGAATCAACTACAAGACAAGCAAGAATATGAAGATGGACGTCCGTCGACAAAAGAAAGCTGTGGGCGGATATTACGCTTCTGTTGCATTCATGGACCGCATGGTTGGGCAGGTGCTCGATGGACTGAAGGAAGCTGGGTTGGATGACAACACTATCGTCATTTTCACGAGTGACCACGGCTACCATTTGGGCGAGCATGATTTTTGGGCCAAAGTCAGTCTTCACGATGAATCTGCTGCTGTCCCCCTCATCATCCGCATGCCGGGCAAGAAGCCCGCTGTCTGTCACTCTCTGGTCGAACTCCTCGATCTTTATCCCACTCTTTCCAATCTCTGCGGCCTTAAGGTTCCCGGACGATTACAAGGAAAGGACATCTCCGAGATGATGACCGATCCTGCGAAGGAAGTTCGTAGCGCTGCCTTCAGCGTAAACGGGAAAGGCTTCCTCTTAAGAGAACAAGACTGGGCCTTCATCGCTTACGGAAGAAACGGCCAAGGTGATCAAGAACTCTTCGACATGAAACAAGATCCCAAACAATTCACCAACCTCGCCAAGGACCCCAAATATGGTCAAACCCTCGCCCGTTTCCAAAAGCAAATGGCTGCCAAACTCAAGGAAGTGCGAACCAATGACTTGGGCCTAAAGTATTAAGCCCTCTCTTTTTTCTCTAATAATTTTCAAGGTCACGAGACCAGGAAATCTATCATCCGTGGGTGGGATGATCCACGCGGAATCCTTAATTTGGGTATGAGTTAGAGAGCTCTGAAATTACACTTTCAATTCCAATTAATAAAAATGGCCCGAACCTGGAGGTTCGGACCAATCTAAGATAACTCTGAAAAGGTAAAACCTAGTTTTTGGAAAGAGTGGTATAAACGTGGTCTAACCCGCTCCGAAGAACCCAAGCCCGCTCAGTATCGCTTTCAATATCCCCTGACTTTTTCACCAGTTGCTTGATCACCATGCTGACGCGAGAATCGACGCAGGACGCTTCGGAAATTGAGACCATGCAGTCGCGGTAGATACTTGCGCACTCCCCGTGTTCTCCACTGTTGAAGATCGGAACCCCACGATCGATCGCTGCCTCAATCTGCTCGAGAGGGCTCTTCCCACTCATCGCGGCGGTTTTCTTCTCACCACGATTCGAAGAAGAAAGAATGACTGCGTCAATCACGTGGATCACTCCATTGTCACACTTGATATCAGTCTTGACGATGGTCGCTCCATTGACTTTGAGAAGACCATCCACAATCTCAAACTTGAGGGATCCACCGCTGAGGGATTTTGCGATTCCCGCATTGAGTGCATCACCAGCGCTCACCTTCCCTGGGATCGCATGAAGGCTCAAAATAGCCGTTAACTTATCACGGTTCTCAGATTTCAAAAGCTCTTCAACCGTGCCTTTTGGCAGTGCTGCGAACGCGGCATCTGTCGGAGCCAAAACAGTTACGTTTTGATCGCTAGTCAAGGCATCAGTCAGCCCAACCGCATCGACTGCTGCAAGAAGAGTGGTGAAGTTGCCGGCCCGCTTTGCGACACTCGCAATGTCATTGGATGGCTCGGCAGCTTTCGGGGGAAGAATGACCGAATCGATCACGTGAATCACTCCATTGGAGCACTGGACGTCCGCATTAATAATGGCGGCATCATTAACACGAACCCGACCCTTCGAGAAGGCAATCTTCACAGAGGACCCCTGCACCGTTTTCGCTTCAGCAGCAGAGATCGCGCCCGCTAGATTTACCGAGCCACTCAGGACGTGGTAGGTGAGGACAGCCTGAAGCTTCGCACTATTCTCCGGCTTCAGTAGGGTTTCGACGGTGCCTGATGGGAGCTTCTTGAAGGCATCGTCAGTTGGGGCAAAGACCGTGAATGGGCCCTTACCTTGGAGCGTTTCCACTAATTTCGCCTCGGTCAGAGCCTTAGCGAGGATACTAAAACGCCCATCCGCTAAAGCTGCCGAGACAATATCGTCCCCGCTAGATGATCCGCCATAGGCACGGATCCAATCAACTTGAAGCTCAAAAGGACCTTGCTTCTTGTCCCCAAGAAGAAGACCAACTCGACTGATCTTGCCGGGATCAAACTTTTCTTTGGAAAGGCTCATTCCACGAAAGCTCCCCTTAAATTGCTCAAAGGGCACCTTCACTTCAATCCACTCATCTTTCTTCGTCTTGAAGTCTGCCTTGAACGAAACTTCCATTCCTCGGAAGCGAGCCTCAGTGTTGAAGCGCATTTGATAGGTCCGGCCATCACCCTTAACTCGAGTAACAAGGCCATCAGCCTCCGCAAGATTCATTTTGAGTCTCTCGGTCCGAAGTGAGGAAAACCCCCCATTGTTTTCCAAAGAAAGTTTTCCGCTAAAAGTGAGAATACCATCGTCTGAGACCTTTATACTGCCTTTCGACCGTCCACCCATTACGCCATCATCGACAACACGCCAACCGAGAGATTTAGCTTCGCTCGAATCAAATTCAGCAACGGAGTTTTTTCCGGCTGATGCAGGAGTTTGGGAAAGGGCCAAACAAGCGACGGCCAAAGTTGTTTTTCGGAACGGATTTTTCATTACCCCCCAACAACGCACCGGAAATTTACCTGTCAAAGGGATTTTACGCCCTAATTTATTTAGGAAACCGAGAGGACTTTAACGATAAGCAAACTCTCAGAGATACGTCTGCGAAGATTTCCCGAGACCTCAAAAAAATCAAGCGAGGAAAAATCAAAGAAATAATTCCCTCAATTCACTAATCCTCGTAATTGTCTTATCAGGCTCAAGATCACCAGCTTTGCGTTCAAATTTTTCATAAGGCAGGTGCTCAGTCGTAAGAATTGAATTCATCCCCATCCCCTTTGAACCCTGCACATCGGCAAGCCAATTATCACCAACATAAACGCACTCACTCGGGTCACTTTGCAATTGGTCCAAAAGCACCTGATAGGGGCGCGGATCTGGCTTTACCCAACCAATCTCTCCCGACACTACAATCGCATCAAAGAATTGAGTCATTTCGAGCTTTTCGACACCATCACGAATCGAGCGGCTACAAGGAAAATTGGATAACAAGGCAAGTCGATATGATTTAGCCAGATCCGTCAGAAGCGGCAAAATCACATCCGACAATTCAATGATCTCAACAAAAATCTTATATCGCTCCTCAGCCAACTCTCTGACCTGAGCTTCCGTTGCAGTGATCGGGTAAATTCCCTCGATGAGTTCACGACAACAGTCCTCGACATCATTTTCCCGATAACCATCGTGATAAGGGGCCACGATCTGACGATCCCGAATCGCCTTCAGTTTTGCGGTGTCACAACTTCCAAACATTTCCGTCAACTTAGAAGTCAGCCCTTTATACTGTTTCGCAATCTGCCTTGGCCCAAATTCAATCAAAGTATTACCCAAATCAAAACAGATCACTTTAGTGTTCGCGAACTCAGCGTGCATCATTGTGTCTGTCTTGCTCGGAACAAATTTGCAAGCCGCTTCCAGATCTCGCAAAGTGAAGAATGTCCCTCCTTCCTCATAACTATAAAATCCATCTGGTGGATTGCGAAAGGACGCCCATTACATAAGATCGCCAAACATGAAACCGCTACTCGTTTCTTTAATCGCCCTCTGTTCTTTTCCTGCTTTGGCAGCGAACAAACCAAACATCCTTTGGATTTTCTGCGAAGACCTCTCCCCTTGGATGGAATCCTACGGTTTTCCTGTGAATGCGGGTAAGACCCCAACTTTAGACAAGCTTAGCAAAAATGGTATCCGATTTTCTCGCTGCTATGTCCCGGCCCCAGTCTGCTCGGCCTGCCGCTCCGCCATGATCACCGGGGTTTACCAAACAACCACCGGGACTCATCAACATCGCTCCTCCCGCAGCCCCGAAGCCGCGATCCAACTGCCCACAGGAATCAAAACTTTGCCACAACTCTTCATCGAAAATGGCTACTCTACTTTTAACAAAGGCAAGGATGACTACAATTTCATCTACGATCGTAAAAAGCACTACAGCGCTGATACTCAAAAACCAACACCCAAGACCGGCCAGAAAAAAGGATTCTATGGGAAGAGAGGGAAGTCCGACTGGACGACCCTCCCGAAAGGAAAGCCCTGGTTTGGACAGATCCAATTAGGCGGCGGAAAAACCAACACCCGAAAGCTCGCCGACAAAGTCGACCCCGCGACCATGAAGGTCCCACCTTACTTCCCAAACGAGGAAATCTTCCGCCAGGAATGGGCTCACCATTACGACACCGTCCGCGTCACAGACGGCCATGTCAAAAACATCATGGGTCGTCTCGAAGCGGATGGCCTCCTCAAAAACACCATCGTCTTTTTTTTCTCCGATCACGGCAATAACCACTCTCTTCGCCACAAGCAATTCTGCTACGAAGGCGGTGTCCATGTTCCCCTCATTATCTCAGGACCAGGCATCGAGAAGAATTCCACCCGCAACGAACTCATCAGTGGTCTTGATATCTCCGCCACCACGCTCGCTCTTGCTGGCATTGAACTCCCTGACTACCTCCACGGAAAAGATCTCTTTGGCGACCACTACAAAGCGCGGGACTACGTCGTCTCGGCCCGTGATCGTTGCGATTACACGATCGACCGCATCCGCACCGTACGGACCGAAAAGTTCCGCTACCTCCGCAACTTCATGACCGATCGTATTCTCCTCCAAGCCCAATACCGCGACGGGCAGGCACAAACCAAACGCCTCCGCGAGCTCCACGCCAAAGGTGAACTTGGGAAGATCCCAACCTGGGCCTTCTTCGGAAAACGCCACGCCGAAGAACTCTACGATCTCGAAAAAGATCCTCATCAGGTCAACAACCTCGCCAACGATCCCAGATTCGCCGGCGAATTGAAACACCACCGCGACCTCCTCAACAAATGGATCAAGGAAACAGGCGACAAGGGAGAGCAACCCGAATCTCGCGAACACCTTCGTGCCATTTACAAGCGCTGGGGAAGTAAATGCGTTAACCCTGAGTTCGACATCTTTAAAAAGGAAGATGGCAAATAACAGCAATTCGAAGATCTAAAATTCACCATCTTGAAAGCACTCATCTTCTCTCTGCTCTGCGTATCCGCATCTCTTCAGGCGGCAGATCGGCCCAACATCATCATCATCATGACCGATGACCAGGGCTGGGGCGATACTGGCTACAATGGTCACCCTCACCTCAAGACTCCCCACCTCGACCAAATGCAGGCCGAAGGAGTGACTTTTACCCGCTTCTACTCCGGCGCCGCAATGTGTTCCCCCACCCGCGGAAGTTGTTACACCGGGCGCAATCCCTACCGCTTTGGCATCACCTTCGCGATGAAGGGCATGCTTGAACCGACCGAGATCCCCATCACTTCGATTCTTAAAAAACAGGGCTACACCACCGGCCACTTCGGCAAGTGGCACCTCGGCACTCTCTCAAAAGAAAAGGGCGATCAAAAACGCTGGGGCACCTTCGCCAAGCAACCCGAGCGCTACTACTGCCCGCCCTGGGTACGCGATGTCGATGTCTCCTTCGTCACCGAATCGAAAGTCCCCACCTGGGACCCCCTCATCGACCCCGGCCCGATTAAAAAGCAAAACTCCAGCGACCCCAATCCCGGTAAAGAATACGGCAACGATTACTTCACCGGCCCCGGCACCACCATCACCGAAAATACCAAGGGCGATGATTCACGCGTCATCATGGACCGCGCCCTTCCCTTCATTCAAAAAGCCACCGAAAAAAAGTCGCCTTTCTTTGCAGCGATCTGGTTTCACACCCCGCACTCCCCGGTCGTCGGGGGGCCGAAGTATCGCGAGATGTATCACGACCAACCGGAACACGCGCAACATTACTACGCCTGTCTCACCGCGATGGACGAACAAATCGGGCGTCTGCGCACCAAGCTCAAATCTCTGGGCATTGCTAACAATACCATGATTTGCTTCTGCTCTGACAACGGCCCCGCCCGCCAGGGATCACCTCGCCACGTCGGGACGGCCAAAAATCTAAAGGGATACAAGCTCTCCCTGAACGAAGGTGGCATCCGGGTTCCCGGACTCATGGTTTGGCCCGAGAAGATTAAAGAACCCCGCACCGTCACTGCCCCCTGCTTCACCTCCGACTACTTCCCCACCATCCTCGCCGCGCTCGAGATCCCCCTCCCCGGCGACCGCGCCTACGACGGAGTCGACATTCTTCCCTTCGCAATCGGCAAGCAAATCGAACGTAAAAAACCGCTCGGCTTCCTCAACAAAGACGGCAAAGAAGCGGCCTGGATCGAAAACCGCTACAAGCTCATTTCTCGAAAAAAAGGGAATGAACTCTACGACCTCATTAGTGACCCCGGAGAGACAATAAACCTTATCAAAAAAGCTCCAAAGATTGCCAAACAAATGGAAGGACAGCTTTTAATTTGGAGAACTGGGGTGATGGCAGAACTCAAACTCATTCCGAAGTGACCTAGTCAAGGTTTGTAAATCAAATGCTCAATGAAACAAATCCGTCATTTCAACTTCTCCCAACCCACTTTATCTGTAAATCTCGCAAAGTGGTTCACCCTGAAATTATTAGCGCCTTTTTACTAGCCACCACCCAACCAATCTTTCCTCATTCCTCCTGAATATCACGAGGAATGATAAACTGTAGCCCATTCAACTGTAGGTAATTAGCCTCGATCCTTACCATGCTTCATTCCATCAAACACTTCTTCTTCTGGCTTTCTGGCGCGGGCTCCGAAACTCTCGAACAATGCCCTAACTGGGAACAGCGTAAATACGTCGCTTTTGGGGCCACGGTCCTTGTTCCCTGTGCCTTCGCCCTTATCGCCTGCGCATATGCTCTTTCGACCATCACGGACAAGGCCGCTGTTATCTTTCCGGTGGCCTTTATCTGGGCTTTTATCATTTTGACGATCGACCGAGCTCTCGTCTCTGGATACCGCGCCTTCCTCTCCTGGCCACGCAAGTTATCCCAATTTGCTCTTCGTCTCGTGGTAGCGATTCTCATGGGCCTCACCATCGCCCACCCTCTTGTTCTCCTTCTCTTCAGCGACACCGTAAGCTCGGTCATCGAGGAGGATCGCGCGACGGAAATCGAACAGGTCCGAACCCAGTTCGGAGAGACCAAGTCTGGAGTGCGTGGCGAAATTGGGAAACTGGAACAGGCGATTGCCACACAACGCGAAAAGTGGACCGAAAGTTTTCAAGCTCGTTTCATCATTCAGGAGCCCAACTCCAAGGGCGATGCTATTCCCGGCCTGACTCCCGAGCAACAACAGGAACTAGATGACGCTATCGCCGAATCAACCTCCCCCTTCACTGACCGGCTTGCGATCGTTCAAGAACAATACGACGGCCTTTCCCCCCAATATGCAAAATTACAAACTGAGCTCTCGTTTTGGCAGACGGAATATGAGCGCGAGCTTAATGGCCAGCGCTCGGGCTTGGTAGGTGAAGGACCTCGAGCAAGATCCATTAAGGCCGACCAACTTGAGCCACGCCGGACCGACTCGCAACGACTCGCCCGTCAGCTCGAACATCTCAGCGGTGAGAAGTCCATGCTCGAAACTCAGGCCCGCACCGCCGAAGCGAGCGCCATCAAAGTATTTGAAACTCGCCTCGCAGAAATCGAAGCTGCCAATCGGGCTGAAGAAAAACGCGTTATGGCTCTCAAAAGGCAGGTTGAAGAAGATCAGGCGAGTGCCTTTGTGACCCAGCAAAATGCCCTTCGAGTCACCATCAAAGAGCAAATTGATTCACTTCTCGCCGAACAACAGCTCGCTAAAAATGAATTGGCTGCCGTTGGCGTCGAAGAACGAGACAGACTGAAGTCGATTCGGGAGGAGCCCCGACGCGATATCCTCACACAAACTCTCGCCCTTCACAACTTGTTCGAGGAAGGAGCCGAAGGTGGTCGATTTGCCTTCTATACTTACATCATTCTCACCGCCCTCTTCATGTTAGTCGACACGATACCGCTGGTGGTAAAATTCTTCACCAAGGCAGGGCCTTATGACACCTTGGTCGATCGTGACGAAATCTCCTTCGACTCCGAGCATAGCGCTTTTAAGTCGAGCAATGACCGCTACATGGAGAATCTCTCCGAGGGTAACCTTATCTCAGTGACTCGTAACAAGGGGCTCGAGAACGCTCTAGTAGATGGCATAGAACACTCACGCGCCGGCCGCGAATTCCTCGCCTCTCTCGTCGTGATGGAAAAATCATTTGCCGAAGAAATGCGGATTGAACAAGAAACCCTTGCTCACTCCAATCCCGAGAAGCGGGCTATGCTTGAGAAAATGAAAGCCAGCTTTTACGAAGACCTCCACCGCCGGATGGAAGCCTTCTTCAAAAACGGGGCCACCCAGAGTTGAACTCTCATTCTTTAAAGGAGTCGCCTACTTCCTTTTATCATTAGCGGTAATCTTGCCATCCTTATTGGTGTCGACGTTGGGGAATTGCCCACGGAAGATGTTGAGATGCTCTTCGCGGGACAGCTTTCCATCTTTGTTTTTGTCGGAACCTTTGAGGGCCTTGGGGTGGGAGAATTCTTTTGCGTCGAGAAAGCCGTCTCCGTTTTTATCCTTGGGGTCGAACTGCTTGGCGCGGTAGTCGAGGAATTCCTTTGGAGTGATGACTTGGTCACGATTGAGGTCCATCCCTCGGACCATTCCGACGGGGAGGATGGTGATCTTTGCGGGCTTGGGTTTCTTTGATTTGGATTTCGCCTCAACCAAATGCTCGGGAGCGTTTCCAAAGTTACCGAGGAATGATGCAAGCGATTGGTCGTAATCGACGTCGGGGACAATCCAGAGGTTTCGAAAGGAAACGCCGGTGCCTTTGTGGTCTTGGATTTTGAGAGGGAGTGGGCCGTGTTTTTTGTAGGGCTTGCCGACTTCGCCATAGGCCCAGGCATCTTGGTGGATGAGGATGCCATTGTGATACATGGTGACGCGGAGGGGGTCCAAAAGGGAGCCATCGTCGTGGAACTCAGGGGCCTTGTAGAGGATGTCGTAGGACTGCCATTTGCCAGGCTTGCGGCAGGCGTTGGCGCGGGGTGGATGTTGACCGTAGATGGAGCCGCAGTGACCGTCGGCGAAGGTGGGATTTTGGTAGCTGTTGACGACCTGGAGTTCGTAGCCGGACATCAAAAACACGCCGGAGTTGCCGTAGAGTTGGCCGGTCCAGTTTAGATCATCGGAGGGATCGAAGCGGAATTCGAGGTGGATGCGGGCGGAGCCGTAGGACTCCTTGGTGGCGTTGCTGCCCTTGCCGCGTGGCATGACTCCTTGAGCGTCGAATTCCCAGTCTGGACTGGTCCACTGGGAGGCATCGAGCACCGTGGCCTTGGCGGGGACGGGAACGACGCAGTCTTTTCCCGAGAGGGGTGCCACGACGGGGGGATGCGGTCGCGTTTTGTCATTCCGAACCCAACCTGACCCCACAAGCTTAATGGCGTGGGGCTTTTTCTGGCGCGCTTGTTTGGCGGGAAGAAGTTTGTTGGCGGTGTAGTAGATGGTGTCGAAGTCGAGGGGCCGGGCCTTGGCGTTCTTTTGCTCGGGGAATTTGATGGCGTAGACTTTTCCGGCGGTGAGCGGGACATCGAAGGTGACGGTCTTGCGATCTTTGGAGAGCTTAAGATTGGACACTTTCAGCTCCTTTTCATCGACCATGGGCGAGCCGTAGGTGCTGTAATAATGGTAGTTATAGTTAGTGACCGCGGGGGTGATTTCAGGCCCAAGAGGTTCGGTAAAGTTGACCTCGAAGCCAGTTTTGGTGAGTTGGCTGGAGTGGATCGCAAAGGGCGTTGTTTTGCCATCCCACTCGGCGTATTGCAGGGCGGTGCGCTTGCCTCCGACGCTGAACCAACCGCGTCCGACCTGGGCGGACCAGAGGCGACCTTGTTGATCAAAAGCGAGCTTCACGCCGCCGGAGCTGGTGCCACGAAGGAAGTCTACGCACCAGCCTTGGTAGTCGCCATCGACCTTCTCAACGCCGCAGCGGAAGTAGTTTGATTGGCGTTGATCGGTGATGAAGATTTGGTTTTTGAAGGGGCCAAATTTTCCGTCGGTGGTGTCCCAGACCGGGCTGCCGGGCGAGTTGGCGATGGCTTCGCGCGGGAACCAGATGGCCGGTGGGGTGCGGAGTTTGTCAAAGTCGGCCGCTTTGAGGGAAAGGACTTTTTCCTTTGTAAAATCCGGGCGGGCGGGAAGCGAGGCCGGATGGCCGTAGAAGTTGCCCTCGCGGACGTGGTAGAGGCAGCAGTCGGCAACCCAATCGCCTTGGTTGTCGGTGATGAAAAGTTCGTCACTTGGGCTCATCCCGATGCCACAGGGCGAGCGGAATCCGGAGGCGAGGGGCTGGAAATGGCCGCATCGGTCGGACCGATAAACCCAGCCACGCCAGGGGGCATTGTAAGCCATGTTCCCCCCTCCCTTCCCCTTCGGTTTACCATCGGGGACCACGAATTCGCCGCGCGCGCCGAGGTTGAGGGAGGCATATTTTCGGCCGAGAGAATCTACAACCGGGCCGTAGTGGTATTCGTGGTATTCGCCGGAGATGCCGAAGGCGTCGGTGACGCACTCGTAACGGTCGCAGATGCCGTCTTTGTTGTCATCGACCAACTTGGTGAGTTCGGGTTTCTGTGCGACGTAATAGGCGCCCTCTTTGACATCGTAATAGATGCCATTGGGCTCCATGAGATTTTCGGCAAAGCGGGTCCAGGTTTTGTCTTTGTATTCCCAGACCTCGCCTTCCCAGGTGACAACGGCGAGGGTGTCATCCGGCTTGTGACAAAGTCCAAGAATAGTCACGGCGCCTTTGGGGAGGGGAACGGTTTCGATACGATAGCCGGCTGGGATTTGGGCCAATCCAAAGCAGGTGAGTGAGAGGAGAATGAGAGTAATGTATTTCATGCGATACTAGTGGATCGAGATGTTGAAGGATTGGGCTCCTTTGGGAGAAATGGTGACGGTCTTTTCGCCGTCTTGTGTTTTGAAGGAGATGAGCGTGGATTCGCCCTTGATTTGATAGCTGAGAAACCGGAGCGAATCCGACTTAAGCGGGCTGGATTTGAACTGGTCAATCGGAGTGCCTGTGACTTCCGAAGGCTTGGCACTTCGGTCGGGCAGGGAGGGCGTCTGATTGATCTCGGCAGAATGCCAGGCCTTGATGATTTGGCCGTCCACCGGATTGAGCGCGACGATCACCCGGTTGGATAAGAGGCACATGAGAGTGCGCGGAGGAAGGTCTTTGATCCACTTGCGCACGACGAGTGCTTCTCCTCGTCTTGCTTTGATGAACTTGGGAATATTTCCTTCGAGACTGCGACCCGTCAGCGCAAAGCTCTTGCCGCCGACCTGCTGAAGCACCGCTCGGAACCGGTAACTATGGCTCTTTTTCTCCTCATGAAAGATTTCCAAATCATGGACTCCGGGCTGTAAGGTGACCGTCTTGTTGAAGTGGGTTTTTTTGTCGGTGTTCGCATCCGAGTAATGAATCTCTTCTCCATTCAAGAAAATGGAAGTCCGTCCAATTGGCCCGATTGAAAAGCGGTATTCACCGGCGGTCTTGATATAGAGCTTGGAATTTCCACGCAGAACGCCAACACCATTCCGCTTGAAGTAATAATGATTCTCGGGAAGCGGTGTTTGTGAAAGTGATTCCACCGATGCAAAGTCTTTTGGGGCGAAGCGCTTGTCCTTAAAATACTCAACGGGATAAACCGAGCGCACCGTCTCGCGCATTCCTTCTTGTTCGGAGAGAATGAAATCGCGTAGAGCAAGTCGGTCGGCTTCAGGAAAAACCTCCTCGTAGGCGATCATCGCCGAGCCGGGCACGCCTTTATTGATAACCTCGAGAATGGCCGCGGGCGAGGAACCGTGACGCCAGTATTGATCTCTTAAAGACGGCCCCTGTCCGCCATCCAAGGTCGGCCCGTGGCAGTTGAAACAGAGCTGGGAATAGAGAGTCTTGCCGCGTTCCAGATCCGCGCCGAGGGCACTCGAGGTGACAAGAGCGCATAGAAATGAGAGGAGTAATTTCATGATTGGTGATGAGTGACGTGCATTATTTCTTGTTCTTTGGAGCACGGGCCCAGCCATGGCCTTTGGGAATGATTGGTTGGTCAGTTGTGATCTTTGGAATCTTGGCGAGTGGCGCCAGGGTTTGTCTCCAGGCCGCATGTTTGGAGGCCATTTGAGCGACAATTTCGGGGTGTTTCTTCGCAAGATTGGTCTCTTCCATGGGATCCTTTTTCAGATCAAAAAGTTGCCACGTGTCCTTGTTGTATTTTTTGTAGAGACGCCAGTTCTTCCATCGGGCGGCAATGAGATGCCTCCGCTCCGCATCTCCCGGTTCGTTGTTGAGCCAGAAGAGATACTCATGCGCCTCGTCGGTGTTTTCCCCCTTCAGGTAAGGGATCAGATTCACTCCATCACAATGCTTGGGAATCGACTTGCTCGTCAGTGCGGCGATCGTGGAATAGAAGTCGAAATTGGCAATCATGCCATCGTGTTGAGTTCCTGCGGGGAGAGTCCCGGGCATGGAGAAGATCGTGGGCACGCGGACCCAGCCTTCTTTCTGCGTGCCCTTTCCTTTGCCCCCGGTGTAGGGCGCCGATGATGCGCCTTCGCCACCGTTGCCACCATTGTCACTGGAGAAAATGATCAGCGTGTTTTTGCGCAGACCCTGTTTCTCCAGTGTTTGGATGAGTTTGCCGACCTGGTCATCGACCGAGACGATGGCGCCGGCCAGTTTGCGTCGCTCACCCTTGGCGGTGGTTCGTTTCATCAAGCTTTCGGGGGCTTCGGTGCTGGGTGAGTGGACTGCTGCCGGGGACCAGTAGAGAAAGAAGGGGGACTTCTGATGTCGCTCGATGAAATTGAGCATCGAGTTGCCATCGTA
>Ga0213868_10001218_pt1 | contig 24822 bp, 21 predicted proteins | sample PICome_9_FD_160087 | JGI IMG/M metagenome (GOLD analysis project Ga0213868, IMG submission 160087) | Coastal seawater microbial communities near Pivers Island, North Carolina, United States - PICO127 | ecosystem: Environmental > Aquatic > Marine > Coastal | place: USA: North Carolina... | reverse complement strand
CCACGCCGCGACCTGTACGCGCCCGCGCACCCACACCACCTGCCCAGCACGCGCACATTTACACGGCAGTGCACGACCGCCAAACTCTAACGACGAGTGTGTTCGATCCTTTTGTTCGCAGATCATTTCCCTGATGCCTACGCCGGCTCCAACACGTACGCGCCGCTCATTTTGGCCCAGCACATGCACGCGAGCAGTCGTCGCCTCAACCGCCGCCTCCCACCGTTTGCATCCCAACTCGTCGCGTTCGCAGCCAGATCCGCGACACCATCAACAACCTCATCGAGAAGTCGCCGCAGAACTGGCACACCACCGTCGGTCTCCCCTTCCGCCGCATCGAGGGCACGGTGCGTGTTCGCCACACAAACCGAACGCGCGAGACCCCAGCAAAGCACACACAATCACGACTCAATCTGACAACCAAACTTCTTGTTTCGTTATCGCAGGTCGTTGAGTGGGACGAGATTCGGTAGATTTGATTCACCTGGAACGAGCCGTCGATTCCTGCACCCGCGCGGCCATGCCGACTCGAACCTGACCCGTTGCCTCGTATCGCCACGATTGCTGTCGCAGGTTCGATGTCCGTTTAATGCAGCGTGTACCTGTGCGCATTCGATACACCAAACCCGACCCCCTGCGCCGCCACCCCTGCTTGAAAGTTGCTCACTCTCTGTGCTCGTTTGCGTCGCGAATCGCAGTACGAGGGTGAGCTCCGCGCCATCAAATCGCATCGGAAGTTCAAGATCTCAAGTACCCTTTTGCTCTTCCTTGCTTACGTGCTTCTATCGCGTCCACAGGTGTTTCTCGTATGACCACCTCGATGAAGCGCAAGCACCGTGATCGGTGCGTATCCGTTTTGTCACTATCCCCAACCTCACAATGGCTGCGTTTCAGAAGACTCACGTTTTGCAATTCGTCCGCTTGTTCGTCGTTCTCAGCATCGTGCGCCGTGGTTTGGCAATGATGAGTAAGCGCAACGTCTCTGCTTGGAACCCGTCCCTTTGCACCGACTTGGCTGCATTCGCGTGCTCACGCTTCCGCTGTGTGTCCCTCGTTTCGCAGTCGAGTCGGACTTGTGCGTGCAGTCCAACCTCAAACCCGTCCATTATTTCTCGACCGGTTTCTACTCCGTGTCTCACCTCGCGCTTGTACTGTCGTTCGCAGCTACACCACACCAGCCGGCCGCGAGCACTTCTCCAACCAGCTCCAGTCCATTCGGTATTGGTGAGCATTGTTTTGCGTTCGAATTCTCCCCTGTCCAATCCAATCTGCTTAGTTTTGCGTCTCACACTTTCCCCATTCGGTTCTTGCTCGCAGCGTCCAGGAGACTTGCAACTACGATGTGAGTGCACCAACCGACGCGCGAAACGCTGAGCCTGTGGAACCCATCCATCCATTGAACTCGGAGACTCACTGCTTTCGATTCTCGCGTCGCGCAGGTTCTCTTTGCGGTGAGACGATTGGAACTGCACATCGACTCGCCACGCCATACCCGTGCCCCATTCCTCAGCATGCCCTCACTTGTTGTGTTCGTGTGCTCTCAACTTGATTCCTTTCGTCGATACAGTACCTGACGTCGCACAACTGTACGAATACAACAAACGAACCCTCTGCTCCTCACATGCGATACATCAATTCAATCACTCACGTGGCACGTTTCTTTGTGATGTGTGCTTGCAGATGACTTCGCCTACGACAAATCCCATGCCGTCCGCCCGCGTCGCAACATCCGCCAGGCGATGCAGCACGGTGAGCAGCCACGCCCTTGACGAATTTCGAATGCTTCGTCGCACCCGGTGGCGTTCCACTCACGTTTGTGTTTTGTTCACGGTCCGCAGAGATCTCTATGTATGCTTGCGCACAGAAGGAAGACAAGGGCCTCGACAAGGCGGTCGAGGAATGCAAGTACGTTTTCTGAGCATCGAATTCAATTCCTTGTTTGGGGAAGTTGCCTTTCAAAACTGAAAATTGACCAATGCCGCATTGAATTGTGCTCACAGGTACCGCATGAAACGCTACGGCGTCCAACCCAACATGTTGGTTATTCCGCCACAGCTGGCCCTCTACATGTCGCTGGCTCCCGACGAGAAGATCACGTGCGCGCTAATCCCGCTAGAACGCCCCTGCCCAAGCACACACCACACACGCACCACCAGTTCAGAAAATCAGCCAGCATGCCTCACAAAGACCCTTTGGAAAAGAACGCGTACGAGCGCGAGCGCCGCGCCCGCGTACGCGCTTCCAAGAAACTCAAGAAACTCACTTCGCCGCGCGACGGGGCTCGAGAGGAAGTCGTGGCCAAGCTTGTCAACAAGATCATATCCACCGTCAAGGACAAGGCGCGGAAGCGTGGCTACATGACAAAATTCCGCGCGGAGCACCCGGACAAAGTCAAAGCACGGAATGCGACGACCTTGGAGAAGGACAAAACCTCCGCGTCGTCGCTCGGGCTGACGCTTCGCGAGTTTCGCGAACAGCGCCACGACCAACGAAAGCCCGGGCTGTTCTGTCAAACCGATTGGAGACGCAAGCGCTACAACGAAGACATCGAGTTCCAATTGCGCTGCAAACTGAGCGTCCGACTCGCTGACGTCATGAAGAAGCAGTTGACGTCAAAAACGGACTCTGTGCTCGCGTACATCGGATGCACGCTTTCAGAATTCCGGACGCGCATGCAGGAGCGATCTGAGACCGGCGCACTCGAAGACCTTGACGTCGATCACATCTTTCCGATCTCAAAATACGATCTGAGCTGCGAGGCCGAGAAGGCCATGCACTGGAGTAATCTGCAAATGCTCGGACGGTCTGCTAATGCCGAGAAAAGCGACACTTTGCCGACGAAGGCGATGGCGGCGAGGGTTGAGCGTGACAAATGGCCAGCCGGCGTCACTGAAGACATGCTTCCAGACCTCTACAGCGGCTGGCACTCAGCGCTTCAGAAACACGCTCCGAGCGGCAGCACACCTGAAGACGCATAGATGTGAATGCTCTGATGATTTTGGATTGCCGTCGCGTTTCTGACCTTGTCGGTGACGTCTTGCTCGCAGATACAAGGACGGCGGCCCGGCGGCGGTGGCCAACTTTGAGGCCGGTGTGGAGGGCTTCACGACGCGCGCCTTCCGCGGCTGTGGCATCGTGACCTCCGAGCCGTTTGAGGTGTCTGATGGTACGCACTCGACCACCGAACTCGATCGTTCGGCTGTAACTCCCACATTGTTGACGCGTTGCGATTGGGTGTTGTGGTCGTTGTGCGCAGACATGGAGGCGGTGCAGATGCTCCAGCGCTTCACGCAGGTCGGCGAGTTCTACGTCATGTCGCCACCGATCAACCCTCCGGACGATGGCAAGAGTGGCGCAATGGACGTCCTCCTCTACGACGAGGAGTCCGACCGCCACGTCAGAATCACCTGGGAGTCGGCACTTGAGGCGTGCTGCATTGGTGGTCTTCCACTGACGACTCCAATTGGGTCGGCATACAAGGACATTCTCCCTAAGAATTTGAGCGACGCTCTCGCCGCCGCCACCGCCGCCGCGAACGTCGCCGCCGTAACCGCGGCCGAGGAGGCGATAGATGCGTATTATTCGCCTAAGCGTTTGAAGGACGCTCTCTTAGCCGCCACCGGGGACACTGCCGCCACCACCGCGGTCAAGAAGGCTATGAGTGACTATCCGAGGACATTGACCGTCGAGAAGTGGAAGGACACTGCCGACGAGTGGTCGGCTCTCAACAAGAATTGGGACAAAACGAAAGCGGACAACCTCAAGCCCGTATGCATCGTCATTGCGCGTCCCTTCATCGAGCACGCGATGCTCTCGGCCGTGCTCACCGTCTCGGGCGGCGACACTGGCGCCACCATCTTTGGCCCATCGGACATGCAGATCAGTGCGAATACCTCTGTCAAGACGATCGAAGGGTGCGATTGCCTTTTTGAACCCACTAACACACACTCACATGTCCCATACACACTTCAATTACGTGGCACTGGGTCTCTGCCACGGACGCACTCTGAAAGTACAACGGCGTCTGGGATACTATGAATCTTCAAAAACAGTGAGTGGCGTATTCCACTTTCTTACCCCTTTGCGCGTGTGCTCGCAGCCACTACACGGGCCACTTCAAGTCGGTGGTCACCAAGCACCAGAACGTGCTCGTGATGAAGGACATCATGGCCAACGGCTACCGTGCCGGTGGCAACACCAAGTTCTTCGGTACGACCAAGGAGGAGGTGCGCGATGGCCTGATGGCACGCCTCAACATGGACGACACCAACGGCGATCAGGTCCTTCCGTCAATGCTCGCGTTCCCAATGACCATCGAGCAGTACGATTCGGGCAACATGGACATCGCCATGTCGGTCACGTCGCGCTTCTTGCCGTACGAGGTCGCAGGGGGGGCGCACAACTCCTTCCCCGGCGGCGAAACGATGTACAAGGCCTATGACTTGGCCTTCGGCCTCCGCGCGGTCCACTTTGGCGAAGACCTCCGCGCCTCGGAGAATATGGAGTACATGTCACAGGTCCGCCCGCCAATCTCAACCTCCATACACGACCACCGCTGCCATCAGATTCCACTCATATTGACCGATTGTCGTTCTTTTGCGCACAGGGCTCGACCAACAACTCGCTCTGCTTCGTCGGCCCGCACCGCAAGTACGACGGCCTCACCAAGGCATACACCCAGCTCATCCCGGGTATGGGCCATTGGGGACCCGATGCTCGCGCGGGGGACGCCCGCTGGCGCCGTGGCGAGTCGGTCAACATGATTTCGGCCCGCGAGGCCATGATGACATACGAGCAGCTCAGGTGACAATCGCAGACCCATCCCCTTTTTTCGATGTCGGCACGCCACTGACTTTGTTTTTTTTGCTTCTCGTTTACAGCTACATTCCCAAGGCCAAGGCCTAAGCGCAACCGCGGACGTCAAGAACCCGTCCAAGTTTAAGTTGTGATCGTAAAGGCCGCAACCGATTCGGATGTCGTTCTCAGTTCGCAACGCCTACGTGGCGAAGAAAAGTGTCCATGCGACGGCCAGCGACGTCATCAACACCTTTAATGTTTTGTACAAATGTTGCGAATCGGAGCTGGGAAAACAGGGCATCTGTATGGGGGGTTGAGAACGTTCACGGAAATGTGAAGTTTTCACGGAAATGTGAAGTTTGGCTGCAAACTGCTTGTTTTAGCATGTTTAGTGTAGCCGGTCGAGTTTAATCGGTATGTTTAAGTCTAAACATTTGCAAACTTGTTGCGACCGGACATCACAATGGCGGGCGCTCGCGCATCGCCTTTACAAAGCGATCAATCTCTGGTTTCTCTAACCCCCACGATTGTGCGATTTTATTGACGAGAGTGTCGACGTACGATTTGTCTCCGGTGGCTGTGTGGTAATTGGGCAGAACGAACTCATCTTTGCCGTAGTTTTTCAAGTTTACGTAGAACATTGTGGCCAGTCGAATGTATAGTTCCTCGATGGTAGTGATCGATTGAAGCGAATCAAAACGTGCCTCGAGCGTAAATTTGTCGCGGGCGTTGGTTAGAAATTGTTCGGCGTACCATTTATCAACTGAGAGGAAGTCGCAGAATCCTTTAAATTGCGACACTTTCATGTGGCGCCACGACGCAACCGCCTCCAATGCGAGTGCGCGAAACGCATGCCTGCGATGCTGCACAGTCTTGGCGTAATTTAGAAGCAACAGTGCATTGATGAAAAAGATGCATCTGCCAGTCGTCTTATCAAATGGGAATTGGTTTAACTTCACACTGTGCGCTGATCCAAAGTCGATCATGCGGACGTCGTAAACTTGGTGCGTATCTGGATGAATGGGATACTTGGAGTCCTTTATCAACTTCAAGAGTGCCGATTCTACGTCACCTTTTGTGTCGCCCAGACGATTGGGAAATGGTTGGTCAGAAACACTGCCGTACACGAAGCCCTCGTCTGTAAAAATCGTAATTGTTTGCGGTGCTCTGCCAATGATGTGCAACCACCCGATGTCATCGTCGACGAGGGCGCTAATTGCATCTTCGACGATGTCTAGCCACCCATTGCTGAGATCGCCGTTGTCGCGCAGCGTCTGTAATTGCTTCACCACCATGTTTCTAGTTTTAACGTCCGTCAGCACCACGTTGGCCGCCGCCGCATTTTCGCAGCAGGTGACGATTGCATCGCCAAGTGTAAACATGTCGATCGCGCCGTTCGCATTCTCACGAATAAAATTCTCCAACTCGGTCCATCCCGCCTCGGTAAAATACAGGAACGATGTTTGGATAGGAAAGCGATCATCCTTTGCCCGATCGTAATATTGAACTGGTATGGCACCATACACGGGTGGCGTGATCGATATACGCGCCATTTCAAGCGTAAGCAGCAACTCGTCAAACTCGGCGACGAGGCTGTCAAACCGTTCATTGCGTTTATCAAATACGACATTGCGGCGTTCATCAACGTACATGTTCAGTCGCGGTGCGCGTACCGCGACGGTCGTAGGTTTGGACGTCGACGCTGGAAATGAATTGTAAATCAGTGCACGGATCGATTGATTGGGTTCGGTGTCCGCGGAGACGTCGACCGACGCAAAGAAGCAATTAGAGCTTCCACACGTTATTATACTTCCTGGACTTTTCCAATCAAACGTTGCGTCGACTGTCGATCGCATCTGTCCTGCAGTTGTAACGAGTGGCGGCCATTGCTCGCCAAACGCATTCGGTGTTGTCAACAACACACTCTCACTGTCGAATCGCGAAACTGAAACGCTAGATCCGGCAGACGGCCCTAGAGATTGAAAAACGAACACATCCGTTCCAAACATGATTGTTTTGAGAAGTTCCTTTCGTTCGTCGCGCAGGGACAGGAAAACGTTCACGATGTTGTCGTATTTCTTTGTATAGGATCGATGGGAGGCTTGCCACCGGCCAACGCCGTCAAAATATTCGAGAACATCACTTCCAAAGTCTGATGGAATCGCTGGAAGTGGATCACGGGGGCTTTCCGGCTCGTCGTCGTCCAACGAGCGCTTGGGCACGCCGGTCTCGACGGTGACGTGTTGAAGAGACAATAGTCTCAGCGAGGGTAACATTGACACACGTTGTTACAGTCGTTAGAATACACACAAGCACTTATCATTCCAATTACCTGGGCGCATCAGCGGCGGCTGTTGCCAGCCACTCCGAGCAGCCCTACCCCCCCAGCGAGCACCAGACGCTCGAGGTAGTCTCTCCACCACGCCGGGTCAACCGGCGTTTCGAGGTCGTTGGGATGGATGTCCGTTGCGTTCAGGTACTCATCGAGTTCGCTCGGGGCCATCGGCACGGGCGATGGCGCCGGTGGCGATAGCGCCGGTGGTATGGGCTGTGGAGACGGCCATGGAAGCCTTCCTTTTTTCAATTGTGGCCTTGGATCGATTGCGATTTGTCGGTTCTTTGGTTTTAGGTTCTCCGCGCGATCGACGCCTGCAGGCGGCGCAGGCAGCGCCGGCAGCGCCGGCAGCGCCGGCATCGGCCGATCGCCGCGCTCGCGCACCACCACTCCCATTTGCTGGTCTATGTCCAAGGTCAGCAAGTTCGGTCCAGCGAGTGACATTATCGCCATCAGTGCACCAACCAATGCCAAAATCCGCTGCAGCGAACGCGGTGCACGAACGGGCGACACCGGCGCGACGACGGGCGCTTCGCGGCGGTCGTTGCCGGCGTCGTCCCGCTCCGCGCTCGCACGATCGACTTGTTTTTGCAACTCCTGATTCGCCCGGTAGCAATCGACGACGGCATTCCACAGATCGGTGGTATTACGGCGAATACTCACCAACAGTTGCATCATTTCACGTCGGGAAACGCCACCACGAATGATTCGGTCGAGTGCGTACACGGTATCGTCCAAAACGTCCAGATCGATTTCGATGTCGTCGGGGATGTCCGGATCGTCCATATCGTCGAGCTCGTCCACCTCGTCTCCTGATTCGTATGACATGTGGTCTCGCCGGGGCTTGGCGTCGTCCGAATCGTAGAAATCGGAGTCTTCGGGCTGCTGGGTGTACGGTGGTGGGTCGTATTCCGGTTCCGATGCCACGGGCGGCCTTGGTCTTGGCGGCGATGGCCAAGTGAACGGCCGCGGTGCCGGTGCCGGTGCCGGTGCCGGTGCCGGTGCTGGTGGTTTCTTCCGTCTTCGCATGGATGCCACCAGCTTCGAAGCATCCCTGGCCGCATTGTTTAATTCGTCCACAAACTGATCGGAAAGTAGGTCACCATCCCCATCGTCATCGACCGCACCGCCGTCCGTGGGGGTCCCAAGCGCGAGCAGTGGCAACATGGGTGGAGGGGTGCTTACTAACTGTACGGCCGCCAGGCGTGTCATATCGCGAGTGCAGCCCACAGAAAAGCAGGCAGTCATGTTGCCACTGCTCGCGCTTGAAACCCAAGACGGAATGGCGCTGCCGTTGCGTGCGTTGCACCCTCGCGCCGCCACCGGTCCGCCGGCGAAACGACAAAAGATGGAAGGCGGCGATGTGTACTTCAAGGCGTTCAAAAATGGTCCCTTTCGTCAGCTTTCCAACCTCTTCGGTCCGGTGGAGTGGTTGTTTCAGTCCGTCAAGTTCAAGACAGGAAGTGGCGTGAAAGAATGGCTGCGTGCGAACGCTTCCAAGGAGTGGTCGGTGGCGGAGTTTGATGACACTCGCAAGATGATGAACCACGATGGGAAGTTGGAGTCGTATATGGCCGACGATGGCACAATCGCAAGCGGGCTGCTCGCACAGATGTGTTCGTTGATCGTGCGCAACCCGTCGAGCCCCGACGCACGCAAGCGATTGGCCTTCATCCTCGGAAATGGCCGCATGTCCGTAGCGGATGCCGAGGCGTGGGTGCGCGCGAACGTCATTCCGGAGCTGAGCGACGTGGACAAGGACAAATTAATGCTGGTCGAGTTGCGCGAGAAATTCGCGATTCCAAAGTACCGCGATTTGCTCTTGAGCACTGCAGGCCGTGTCTTGCACGAGGCGAGAGGACGCGGCGCTCCCAACCGATACGAGTTCCACCCACTGAAGGATCAGCAGCGGATCGAGAACGATGCCCTCGTTTCCAAAGGTCTCCCACCGAAATGGTCGGAAGGTGGAGACGCGTTGGGAAAGCTCATGATGAAGGTGCGCGATGAAATCGCGACCTTGCCGACATCACAAGTGCTTTAATTTTAATGTATACTAAACAACAATGTGTTCGCTGCGCCAAAAGCCACGCAAACTGTTTCGCTGGAGGGGCGTGCCTCACTCTACGGCCGTCAGGCGTGTCATATCGCGAGTGCAGCCCACAGAAAAGAAGACAAGCACAATGGCAACAACGCCGACGCTTCCATCGCTGGCAAACCTCGTGCACGTCGTGCGCCAGCCACCGTCGCTCGATGTTGTCGGACCCAACACCAAAATTATAAAAATACAACAGCCATGGGCCGATGCGCTGGTCACCGGCAAAAAGGACGTTGAAAACCGAACGTGGCCACTCACGCCAAAGTGTGGCCCCGACTCGCCGGTGTGGTTTGTTGTTGCGTCGTCCAAAGCCAAGCCCACACGATCACTCATGGACGACTACGAACGCCGACTGTCGCTGCAGTATCCTCATGGGCGACCATACATCGACGACCCCACCGATTTTGCATACGGTGCGATCATTGGACTCGTCCGACTCAAGGGATGCTATCCGTCTTGGGATTCGGTGTGGTACAATTCACCGGACGTGGCATGGGTGGTCGAACAGGCCTGGGAATTCGACGAGCCGATCGAAATGCATCCCAACGACGGGATGCAGACCCAGGGGTCGTTGGGTGATGGCCATCGCGCCCGATTTGGGTATTTAGAAAAGGTGCGTGCACAAATTGCGGCGTTGCGACCGGTATAGAGTGCGTGCGTTCCAAAAACTAAATTTCTAAACAACAATGGGTTCGCTATGTGCGCGCGGCGTTGCAAACGTTGTGGGACTTCGTAGCAGTAACGCGCCACCGGCCGGCCTTCGGCCGCCCTCGGGATCGCTCGATTGGGCGACTCGCACCGGACCCGACGCCGACGGGTGGTCGTCGGCGTCGTCGTCGTCGTCCGACGACGTGTACTCGGCCGCGTCGCTGTAGCGGTCGCGCCGCCTCGGCGAGTTTGCACTGTTTACGAGTATAATCGGCGGTAGCTGTGGTGTTGCGTATGCAGGCGGGTCGGTGTAGAGTCCATGGTCGTTTCGAAATGGGTATTCGCGGTCGAACCGATCGATTGTTCCGCCCGCGCCCCAGCAGTCAAAACACGCTCCGGAGAAGCAGTCGCACGATAGGATGTCGACGAGGCGCCCGCCACACGATTTGAAACAACAGTATAGAAACACCAACGCAAGCCAGACGCCGACAAACACCACACCGACCATCCCCGTTTCCATGGAAGCGTCTTGTCGTAGCTTGTTCACGCCGCACACTTACCGATTGTTAGCGTATCAATCGATCGTTATCACATCAAACTCTCCGTCGCTCGCCCGCGTCCACGTTGTCCGGTCGCCCGCATCGATCCACGACACCGAGATGCAGCCGGCCTGGTTGCCGTCAGTGAGCACCATGCCCATTCCATCGCAAACTCGACCGGTCGGCTCTCCCACGACCCTCGGATTCTTGCGCACGGCGAGTCCGGGAACCGCAACGGCCACGCGCATCGCTCCGCCTCGTTGCGCGCTCGCCTCTACACACGCGCGCGTCGCAACTGGCCGACCGGCCGTCGACTTGGGTGGTTGAACCATGCAGAACATGGATAACCCCATGGATCAAAATGGAAAGACAGGGCGAACTCCTAGGCGTGCTGCGATGGCCGCGGTCGCCCCGACGCCCCAATTCAATGCCGCCTCCATCGCACGATATCGAAATTCTCCACCGATAAATTTTCGGTTAATTTTGGTCAACGTGTTGGTGCTTCTGAGCTGCGCCTACGTCCTGTTCACGGCGTTTGCGCGCTACAAAACGGCACTGTCCGACCTCGACGCGGTTGCACGCACGTCGGCGATCGGCGCCACGCCGTGCGGCTTGGCGGTGCCACGGGCCAAATTCGTATTCGAATCGCTCAAGATAATTAGCGACGATGCCTTTGCCGAGGGCCATGAATCGATCTATGTCGAGGGCACCCGATCGGCGTTGTGCAGTACGACATCGCTTAATAACGCACTGCGAAGTGCGCTGCAGGCCACCGAGATCGTCGACGACTGTTGTTCCGCATACCCGGACGGCGACCCGAGAAAACAAACCGTTTGGCAGCTGGACGCGAGCGTCAAAGAGTATCTGTGCGCGTGCAAAACGAACGCGTGCACCAACGGCCACGGACTTGGCGACATGGTGCGTCGTCTCCAGCATGCGTACGTTCTTGCGGCGCCGGCGTTTGCCGTCTACGTCGATTCGTCCAACAACGACGGGCAAAACACGTGTGCGTCGCCAAACGACCCGTTCTCGTCCACGTCGTGTGCGGCGGCGGACGCGGCGATCCGAACGGTGGTCTACCGCGAACTCACCGAAGCCGCCACAAATTCGTTTAAAATCCTTGCAGGTCAGACAAACGAGACGGCACCGTGGCCGACGCCGACGAAGATGTTGTATCGACTGCTCGCCATTTCGGTCATCGAATACTACGACCGTCAGTTAAACAATGGGGGTTGCTTTGCGAATTCGCGGAGCGCGCCGAAGCAGGCGGTCGAATTTTGCACCGATATTTTGGCGCCGTCCATGACACTCGCCGACGCGTCCGCCATTCGACCACGGGGCACCGCGTGGGAAGGCGGCTGTGCCAACGCCGCGGAGCACAAATACTACGCCGAACGCATGGCGAATTCGGACAGCTGTACGTTCACGGCCTCGACCGACGCACCGTCGAGGAACCCGGCGCTGTGGGTTCAGCGGCCGCGCAAGTTTACGACCGGTTACCAGGAGAACGGGACGTTGCCGGTGTACGCCATATGCTCGTCGATGATTGGGTTTGGTCTGCTCGACCGAAAACGCCTCTTCGGACTGCCCGATCCCGTCGGTGAGTACGAATGGTACTCGGAACACGCCGGTTCGTCCTTTTCGCGATGGCTCGGCGGGATCGGATATTATATGCTCTTCGATGCGAACAACCAAAAGTCCTTGATTGCCGACAAGCACACCGCGTACCTCGACCTCAAACTCTTTGTGGGCTATCGGTTTGCCATGACGTCGGCGTGGGTGATCGCGGCGTTTATTTCGTGCGGGTACCTGTTTGCGTTTGCAGGTGTACCGTTTGCGAAACTGCTGTACATTCGATTGGTGCGGCGACAGCTCACCAACACGGCCACGTCCACAATCCTGCTGAAGCCCACCGGATCGGCCGAGTATACTGCACTGCTCACGACGGCAGCGGTGGGGTTCTGGGTAATCTTCGTCGATCCCGCGGGCGGAACGCCGTACGTTGTGACCGCCGACTGCGACGCATATGAGCGGCATGGTGGTGCCTACGCGACGACGACGGGCCGACCACGCGACGGGTTGCTCGGCCTGACACTCATCTTGCTTGGGGTCGGGTTGCTGCTCTATACACTCGTGTGCCGACGCCCTCCGAAACGGCAGCGCATAATGCCACTTTCACCGTTTCCGCTATGGCCGATGATGATGCTGATTATTATCGTTTTGGCCGCGTTGTTGCTGCTTATGATCCGTACGGGCAACGACTGGTGGGAGCTCCAGCATAGAGACATCGACGGCGACAACACGAAAACGACGCAAGACTTTGAAGACATCGTGGGAGCCGCCGTGTGGAGTCTGCTTTGCCTCGGCCTTGTGATGGGCGTCCTCAATCAACGCCACATGGCCGCCAATGCCGTTTTGAACGTTCCACGTGGTCGTCCGGTGGTGTTTGCGTATCTCTGGGCCGCCGCTGGGTTTGCACCCGCCGTGATGGCTGCCGTTTTCGCATGGCCGTTGTTCGACTGTCAGGTGGCGTGGACCACGAACAATTTGATCTGTGGGAACGACGAGACCGTCACACTGCAATGGAACTACTTCTTTGGTGCAATTTCCTTTGTTTCCTGCTGCATCGCCGTCGTCTTTGTCTTTTGGGCGACGTTCAAGGTGCTCTTTTCCGTGCCGCGCAGCAACGACCCGAGCACCGTGGCGTTTAACAAGACAAAAGACCAAGAAATTGCCCAGCTGAACCAACGGAAGTTTGGCGGCGTCGGCACAGCGTCTGGTGTGTCGACGTCGGCGGTGGCGAATGCAACGTACGTGGACCACTCGGACGACGATTACGACGTCTACGGTGCCGATTCCAATGAAGTTACGGTCTCGCCGAGCACGGTCAGTGGCAGTCGCGTGCGATTCGACCTCTCCGACGCCTTTGCAAACGAGCAATCGACGATGCATGTCGCCACAAAACGACCCGAGGTGCACGGGACCCCGATCGCCGCATGCTTTTGCATTGACGCCGAGCGCGCGCTGTTGCTGCCGCACGTCATCCAATAAGCACTTGATGTGTGTGTGTTTGGATCGAACGTTTATATGTGACTTTAATTATAGAAGTCGACAAACATGGACACCAAACTTGCACCCGGGTGTGTTCACACCAACACAAAACACACAAAACATTCACACCTTCGACCGCTAACAAGCCGCACTTGTCAGTGTGGGTGAAAATACAACCACATATTTCCTGCATGGAGGCGCGTACGCGGCGCGCGACTTGGAAGGCGCACGCGAGGCGCGGGGCAAGATCGACGCGCTCCGGGCCGCGAGATGCCCGTCGTGCCGCAAGACGTACAACAAGCTCACGGGTCAAGTAAAGGCGTGCTACAAGTGCTGGGTCGAGCTGCGTCAGGAGGCGTGCGAACGCCACGGCGGATGCATGAATTCGGAGTGTTGCGAAAAGGGACCGGATGCCTGGCAGGTTCTCGAAGCCGACCACCGCAAGCCCGAAGACAAGACGCGCAATCTGAGCGACTACAAGTGGTGGGCGTGCAACGACGGCCCGGCGGCGATGCGCGCCGAGGCTAGCAAATGCCAGTGGCTTTGCCGCTTTTGCCACCGCCTCGAACCGACCGGGACGCAGGCCAATCGGTGCGGCGATCCAACTGAAATGGAAGACGGCAAGTGTAGCGGCACCGACGAAGAGAAGGCGCAGTACAAGGCCAAGCACAGGGCCAAGATTCGATACCCAAAACAGTCGTTCGTCGACACGGAGAAGCTGCGTCGTGGTGGGTGCCTCACGTGCCCGCGCAAGGTCACGCCTGCCACCACGTTCGCCTTTGACTTCGACCATCGCGACGCGGCCACCAAGATGAGCGGCGAAGACACCCTCGCCGGCGAGCAGGGCGGCGTCAGCGGCCTCGTTGCTAACAACACCAAGCGCGCCGCCCTCGACAAGATCAAGGACGTCCTCGTCGCCGAAATGCTCCTTTGCGACCTGCTGTGCGCAAATTGCCACAAGCGCAAGACCGTTGGGTACGGGGAGGCAGAGGAGGCAGAGGAGGCAGAGGCGTGAGTGGGCCACAAACGGTGTAAATTTGTATTCAATTCACACAAAACACCCGCACACACCCACCCACAAACACACACACGGATTTAACGGACCTGGCGGCTCACTGTGCGAGCAAATTGGCCCAAAAGGCGGCCCCGTAGGCCGTAAAAATCTCATCTCCGCATTTAATATCACGCGACGCGACCGCCGCGACCGAAACGCCGCCGAGCGTCACAAAGTACGAATTCTGTGCAGTCGTCGAATCCACCACGTACCGGTACATCTCGTGGTAGCCAAAGTCGCGCGTTTCCAGCGTCGCCGCGTCGTTTATCAAATGGGCGCACGCTGCCGGCGACGCTGGAATCGTCGGGTCTGCTGCAACCGACAAACATGTACCCTCCACCTTGGCCGAGTATTGGAAGAGTAGCTTACTAAGCATCAAAGTCATCTTGGGCATTTCGACATTCGCCGGAACCCAAGCAGACTCCTTTCCGATGTTTATGGAAATGTAATGACATGGATGAAGCGTGATCAGATCTCCCCGCTTGAGATTGCGCTGCGCAAACACGCCCTCGCCGTGTAGACTTGACGGCCCAATGCGGACATTGCAAAGACCGGACGGACGGATGTTTTTGGCGAGCATCGCAAAGGTGGCCAATTCGTGCGACCGGCCAATTTTGTGCAAAAAGTTGTGTGCGCTGTCCAGATATCCAAGGTAGCGGTTATCGAATCCTGGGAACGAGTTTGTCTTGGAATCAAACTTTTCTGTAAACTTGCCGACCTCTGATATCGTCGGGAATCGCGCCTCACGCGCCATCTCGCAAACGTGGGAACCAAACGTGTCCAGGGTCGTTGGTCCCGGCAGCTTCAGGTTGCCTTGCTTGGAATACAATTGGCTGCAGAATACGAATTCCACGCTGAGTTGCACCACCGGATGTGTAATCGGCATCGGCGTTCCGACCGGAACGGGGGTGTACAACTTGGTCAGATATTGCACCCAAACGAGGTCGACCGACTCGGCCTTGACCAACACACAGTCCGGGTTGCGCGAAATCTCGTTGGCCAGCGCACGACCCTTCAGGAAATATTCGCGTGGCGGGTGGCGGGTTTTCTGCGGTGGCATCCCCGTTGGTCTCCCCCTGCGCTAGCTCTACCATTCCAGTGGGTCGTCGATGGCGTATCCGCACTTGCTGCCCAGAGGCACCCAAGAATCCGACCGCTCGAATGGACGCACACACTGCGTCGTCGTCGTCGAGATCGCTCGCCCGCAGACGCGTGTCGACGGTCATGCGCATCATTAGCATGGCCAGCGTGTCGAGCTTCGCGAGCCTGTCGATGGCATGGCTGTTTGCAACCGCGGACGCCGAGGACACGACGCTCGTCGTGAAAACGACCGATGCAACCGACGACACCGCATCCGTGCAGGCGCCGCCAGTCACCGATGCGGAATCGAACAGGTTTGTCTGTTGCCACTGTCGATGGCAAATTCCGCAGACGTCCAACGTCTATTTCATGTTTGATCTGCGATTCTGTTCAAACGTCTGTCGAGTGAGACACTTTGACTCGACCAAACTCGACGGATCGCCGTGGTGACGATTTCTGTAAAAATTGAAACCCACCAGCGACCACGAGTGCACATCCCCGGTCACCGACCTCCAGAAAACCACCTCAATGGGTCTTCAGATTCAAAAGGTGTGCTGTGTGCTCCACCGTGCCCTCCGAATTCTTGGGTGCCTCCGAGCAGCCAGTGGTTAGGTGTGTGTGTTGAGTTGCGCATTGGGTAGACAGGACACCGACCGCCCCCCACTCTATCCCACACGCAGACCGCGCCAGCTCGCACCAACATGTCGACCGTCCTCATCGTTCCCGACAAGCAAGCTTCCAAGACCGAAAAGATTCCGGAGAACAAGCTACTCGGAGCGATTTTTACCGGCATTGGCGACCGTGTGGTGAAACCCGCCGCGGAAAAAATTATTGTTACGGCAGCAAATTACCTGATGGTAACACCGGCGGAGCTGGGCGAACTTCGTGACTACACAGTTGGGCGCAACTATCGAGAGATCTCAAATGCTGTTCTGGAAAACCCATTCTTTTTGGAATGCGTCGATTTGGTCGCCGGTCGTGGCGACGAGCGCGAGGTCTTTCTACGCGCTCTCGCCATCGGCGTCGACAAGGCCAACAACAAGGCATTCAAGAACGATCAGGAACACATGATCAAGCTATCACTTCGATCGCTGATGACGATCAAGGCCGCAAAAGCCGTCGGAAAGTACGTGCATTCCAACATGGAGCCTCACGACGTGGAGACAATTGAAAGCTATTTCGACATCGTTCCGGACGCGGTCGACTTCGATCTAGAGAAGAAGAAGCTGGCGGATACGTTCGAGAAGGATGTGATGTGGCGCATCACGCCGCTGGTTGTCACACCGGCCATCCCTGCGACTGCTGACGCCCCTGTCACCGAAGCGACGGTTGTGTACACCGCCGGGTTTTCGGAGTCGACCGTCTCGCTCAAACGCCATAGCTGCGGCGAGCCGCCTGCGACCAAGGTGGCCAAGCGCGCCCGCGAAGAAGAAGAAAAAGAAGAACGGATCGAAGAGTCGGAGAAGATCAGTCGTCTGTTCAAATCGGTCATCGATGTGCCAGGCGCACGTTATTTCACATTCAACGGCAGCTACGAGATGTCTAAGCTCATGGTCGTCGAAGATGCCGACGGCACGCAGTCAATCATGATACCGTTTGCCAAGTAAGCGACGAGGCGGGGCGAATTGACGGACGGAACGAAACCCACATCTTAGACGTGCGACGATCGCATGCCGTCGGCTCGCATTGCAACGTCCGGCGTAGCCAACTCGATCTCGGTGGGCTGACCAAAGCGCGTGTTGGTCATTCGCATCGTCCACACGATGGGGGTCCAGGGAGGCTTTCGGGTTGGGTGGTCTTCGAAGAAAATGTTGTTCTCAAATTGGCGCAATCGGACGAGAACCGAGCGGAATTCGTTGATTCCACTGTAGTTTTCGCTCACAATCGACAGGGCGCCGAACACCTTGTCGAATGCATTGCTGACTTGGACGAGTGTTCCTAGTTTGATGCGTGCGTGGGGATCGGGGTCGAATAGGAGCGGTGCGAATAAAAGGTATGGAAGTATAACATTGAATTGGTCAAATAATGCAACCCATAAGTTCAAAATCGTAAAATTCAAGTATAGACGGTAATAATTTTTGCGTATACCGTCCAAAATTGGTTGAAAGTGTGGCAAAGGCGCGAGAAACGCGGCTGACGAAACGCTGTCGCCCATAGAATAGTGGGTTGCCGTATCGGACGAGTCAGGGCGTGCGATCGCTGAACCGTCAACAACCGACGAGTCGACCAGATGGTGCAGTGCACAAACTTTTCCAGGCGTCGTTTCCAAGACGACTAGGTCGCGTCGAAGTTTGGCTTCGATGACTTGGTTGTCGATTTCGAGACCCACGAGTTTACGTCCAAGCACGACGGTCACGAGAACGCCAACAACGGCGGAACAAACGGCGATTCCCACAAGCCAGCCGCTGTTCATCAATGAAAATGCCGACATCGACTGTGGGCATGGCGTTTGCGAGCCCAAATCCGTCAATACTGGGATGAACACGCAAAGCGTGATCACCGCGTCGAGGACGGTCGAAAGGCACAATTCGACACCCTTTGCGAATCGAAACGCGTCTTCGTGGACTCGCTGACTTGCACCTTCGATTGGGGGAGAATTCGGGTTCCATTGGTGAATGTACGTATGCATAAGTGCCAATCGCCATCGAAGCGTCCACATCGAACGAATGTACCGCGCGATCGGCATCGCGATCACAGCCACGAGGGCGATCGTACAAAACTCGCCCAGGCCAGCGTATACATCGGCCTGACGTGCTTGCCAGTCGGCCGCCGTTGCGGTGGTGTTAACAGAAATAGATCCGGCGAGTTCCAAGATATCATAAAATTCTTTAAACCAACGGTTTACTGCCCACTTGATCCACGAGTGCACAATGGCATGCAACACGATGCAAACTGCACCTACCCATGCAACGAACGGAGCACCCAGACCTGGCGACCGACAGAAGAATTCGACCAGCATGAACACACACCGACACTTGTTCACACCACATACACACACCGACCAATTAGCGCTGGTAGCTCTTTCCTTCAACCCGACTCTGGCGTGGACGCGACGGACGCGACGGATTCGTCGGCGTCGTCGTCGTCGACGGTCTGGATCGAGCTTACCGCGCAATATACAGGTATTTACATACGACACACAGATACACAATGACATTTTTACTTCCGTGATCGAAAGTCCAACGAATTCATTGTGAGGCCGAGAGTTTCAGATGTTTGGTGATTCGACGAGTAAAACGAGCCTTCGTTCAGCACACGCAACGCCGTTTGTTGCGTCGTCGCAGACCAAATGTTTTCGGTTCCACAAAACGGTATGTTGCGTGAGGCGGCAAACGGTGGACGACTCGGTGGTTGTGGGATTGGTTGTGTTGTTGTAGGCGGTGTTGAATGGTAAACGAGCGACCGAGTCGTGAGTGACCGTTGGCAATTCGCTTGTCGCAATAGGAATGGATTTGCCGTCGTCGTTGCGCGGGTGCGGTAGAGCTCATGAAGACCTTCCGGCGTTGCGGCACCCGGGTTTGAGATTGGATCGAGAAGACCACCTGTTTTCAGCACATCGGCGACAAGCTCCGCACAAAAGTACGATTTTCCATTCGTTTTGCGTGGCCATATGATGGAACGCGCCATGGCCGTGCCCGAAAACGGGGTCCCAACGCACGTCTGCGCGAACTGCAACATCCGGACCTCTTGCGTTTTGGAACATCCGAGCTGGAGATAGGAAAACAAGGGGTTTCGACCCGTCCGCGCCGACAGCTCCACCCCCACCGAATCGTTGAAAATCCGACATACGTTCTTCATTTCACCTCGGGAACCAGCATCGCTGCCGATGGCAAGCTCGACGTGCGTAAAGGAGCTCATTTGGGCGGCGGCGGCTAACAGATTTAACGTGGGTTCTGTCCACCAGCGCGGCGACAATTTGTAAAATATGAGCGTAACCTGCCCTGATTCGTCGTCCATTGTGTGCCCCCACACACACCAATTTCCCTGCCTCTACCCAAAACACACTTTACAATACATATGCACTTCTACCTTATGATTCGACGACATCGTCCTTGGCGCGCTCGACGACGGCGCCGAGCTGATGCACTCATTCGAGAGCGTTCAGTAGTTGGACGGCATATACGTCGAGGTCGACGCACTGTGTCCAACGTGCCATTTCCAGCGACGGGTGCACCTGTAAGAGATATCGGCGGCCTGGTGCAATTTCGAGCCCGGTGCGCTGCTTAAAGAGGACGGCGTATATCGATTGCTGTAGCGAGTATTTTACAAAGTCGCTTGCGTACAAAGTTTCGAGCGGTGGCATGCACCGTTTCCCGCCAAATGGTACCTTGGTCGGCGAAAGGTCGTGGTCGGTGCGCTTCAAGTCGACAAGCACTAATTCGTCGTTCGCATCGGTGAACAGCGCATCGAGCTGGCCGGCACACACCACCTTTCCATCGGATTCACGTTCCCACCACAGACTCAGCTCCGTCCGCCGGGGAACCCATCCGAGCGATTGAAGCCGCTCGACCTCTGTCTGTAGCATCTGCCATTCGACGTCGGTCTCGCCATCTTCCGGTTCGAGTGCGTCGTTGAGACACGCTTCTAGCCGTTTGTGCAATTTGGTTCCGAGCACGTTCGCATTCGACCACAGCGTTTTGAGCGTCGATGTGGCATCGGCGTCGTTGAGTTGGCGAATCATCGAGCCATACTTGGACGCTGGTTTCGCGCGCCACGAGGACATGTTGCGGAGAATGATGGCATCGGCGTCGAATGGCTGCTCGGCGAGCACGTCGCCGACGACTTTTGTAACGGACCTTGGCACAATTACACAGTTGACGGTGTAAACGTGGCGGTCTTCGTCGAATTCGATATGGTCGTCGATGCCACATATCGGGTTTTCATTCGCCAGTAACGAGTAATTTCTACCGACACTCATAACCCCCTTGAACGAACCCCAAAAGTAGGCGGCGGCTGCGATAGCGCGGAGTGTGGGTGGAGAGCGGTCAAACGGTGTGATGAGTATTCGGCCAGAGGACGCGGCGGCGGAGGCGTCGCGCTTTTCGCTGCGGGGTAGCTTCTTCGGGAAGAGTGTACCTCTGCCTGTGCCGTTGGCAGCGCAAGTGCAATACCAGCCACCGCAACCAAGTGTTCAACTCCAAACAATGCCACTTGCTGCCCAGATGCACCCAAGAAGTCGGCCGTCGCCGACTGCCGCGCCGCCGGCGGCGCAAACAACATTTTCGTTTCAATCGCTCGTCGGTACAAAGTCGCCAAATGTCGCGTCGCAGCAGGCCGCACGGAATTTGCAAACGCAACGGACGATGCAAGCGATCACGCGGATCGCCGATGATCAGAAAATGCGGACGGCATTTTCAAACACGCCAGGGATTTCGTCGATCGAGTTCGCATCGGCGTCCAGCCGCACACTGCCAAGCGGATTCATCAACGGAGGGAACCAACGTTTGGATTCGCAAGCGGAGGTGCTGCGGCTCTCCGCTGCCGTCGATTCGCTCAATTCCAAGCTGGCGTCACAATCAGACCGGTTGCAGCGCACCGAGGCCTCGCTCGTCCGGGCGAATCGATCGATCACGTCAGAGCGCGCGATTTCGAACGCGAGGCTGCTCCGGATGCAGACAGAGGTAAAGGATTTGCGATCGCGTGAGTCAAGCATTCGCGAGAGTGCTCTTGCCCAAGCGCGCAGCGAAGCGCAAACGCCTGCCCCTCTGTTTGGCGATGCGGCGAAGCGCGCCGAGGAGTACGATGCCAAACTCGTCGGCCTCGAGCAGACCGTCCACACACTCTCCGGTGAGAAGACGTCGCTCGCGGCGCGTATCTCATCTCTCTCGGGTGAGCTCGAGAAGAGCACGGTCCGGGCGGACGCGGCAGAGACAGAGCTCTCCGCGTCGACGACCGAGGCGGTCGACAGCGCGGCAAGTATCGCTCAGATCGCCGAGTTGTCCAATTCGATACAGGCGGCGACCACCGCCAAGGCCGAGCTGACGGAACGCCTTGCATTGGTCGAATCAAAGTACGCCGTGGCGGTTGCCGAATTTGAAACGGCCAGCGTGCTTCAGCATGGTACCCAAACGAGTCTGCAAACCGAGGTGGCATCGCTATTGGAACAAAATATCGGGTTACAAGCGCAATTAGACGAGATTTGTAAATTCCCGGTCGGCGATACTAGCAATACTAGCGACGCTACATACACCGACACCGACATCGACGGGACTATCGACATGGCGCACAGTTCGATCGAGGCGCTGAAGGCCGAGCTGCATGTCACTGAGACCGCCATGTCAATGGCGCTGGACGAGTTTGACGCCTCCGTAGACAAGAACACGTCCAAGGGGTACACACGCATCGGGAAGCTCGCAAACAAGCGACATCTGATCCAATCTGAGCTTTTGGCGCGAGGACACTGCCCGGGCGACGATGCGAGCACAACGGCCGCGGCGGCCTCGCTTCGAAAAGAACTAGAAGAAAACGAGGTCGGTCTGCGCACCGTCGGCCGCCAGATCGGATGTTATTCGTCGGACGACGGCGCCGAAGATCGGGAACGATGGATTCGAGTCTTGCAAGTTGCCGACCGCTATCATCATAGCGCCGAGTTTGAGGACGACGGGGACGACGATGACGACCCCGATCTATCGCAAGTGGGCAATACAATCGTGTTTCAATCGTCGCCGTCCGCTGTCCAGACTCATGTGCATCGCGGCGGTCACGCTCCACACCCAGTTGGCAACCGGATCGCCACGGCGATGGCGCGGACCGGAACTGTCAATCGACTGATGACGTGTATAAATCCGATGACCGAGTATCGTTTAAATCGTGCAAAATTCGGATCGACCACAACGCCGACTGGCAACAGCCCGCCGATTCCGCCCGATGTCGCCAAGCTGATCGAGGCGGTCAGCAAAGACATTTCGATACACTGTATCCGCCAGCGACGAAATTACCTCGAGGCCGTTGGTATGGCGCCTCAGGCCATCAAGGATGAGCTTAAAGCGTACTCGTAGCGTTGTGGCGGGACTGCACTCGCCTGTACAGTCACCACCGCGGCGTGCGTCGATGTGGTGCTGTACACATCGGTGGCCCTGGTGTGTGGTGGGGGCGCGGTGCAGGATGGACACGTCCACGAGCTTGAAAAACATGGATGTGCAGGTATCGGTAGTCCGACCAGATAGCTTTGAATTCTTGAATATGTCTCGGTGTCCCACGCCTCCATTAAAAGTTGGGTAGGGTTTTCTGTCGCCGGCGATGCAGGGAGGTGCACGGAGTTATATGAGTGCATCGCAAAGGCGTCGGCCGGCACATTTGTGCAATGCGCATGTATTGCCGGTCGCGCTAAAGATAACTCCATGAACCAACTACGAAGGTTGAGCAGGTAGCGCCGTGTGCAAAATGTCGACACTCGTCGAGGTCATCACGCAGGGCGCGATTACCACCGCGCTCACGGGTGTGAAACGTCCGCTGTCAAATCCAACGGCGATTACGACCCAATTGCCGGCATTTCGCGGCATTTCATTGGATCCGGGCAACGCAATCAAGGCGCCCAAGCTGATGGCTGGCAACCGCACCGATCGGGGCACGAATGTGCTCACCCCAGTCGCGCGTGTCACGGCACTCACATCGATTGGCATCGACAATGGGCGCCTAAGCCCTGGAGACGTGGCATTTGTCCGTCGCACACCGGGCGGGTATGCAGGTGCGATGAATGGACCGTCGTATCCTGGCCAGAACGCGGGAGTTGGACACATGACGGACATGTTTGGAATCGATGGCGTGAACCGGTTTTTGTCGGGAACGCTCAACGGAGCGCGCACGTGGCGCATCGGCGACAATATGATCGACACAGCCACGACGAAAATTGACGACACCACAAACCTTTTTGGAATCGACGCCAATACCAAGAAGCCATATCTTTCCGCGCTGCGTGAGTACCGATTCGATGGCGTCGTCCTTTCGAATGAAGAACCGTACTCGTTCATTCCAAATGGCGGGCGCGATGCTACTGTGTTCAATGTAGGAATCAAGGGCGCCGCTCCGGTCAACAACGGATTCTTGACTTACGACACGCACGCGCCCACCGAATTGTACGCACGCGGCGCGGATCCAATGGCCTATGGCGAGACAATGCGTGTGGGGTCGGAACGGGCGGGCGACACCTGGCACGGTAAGATTGGATACGATTTTGTGGCGGCGTACACCTCTGTCTACACGGAGTACCCCCTGCAGATGTTTGGGCGCGACATTCAGCCGCTGGACACCATGTACTTGGTTTTGCGCAAGTTTAACCTCGAGGACGACGTCGTTGTCCCTCGCATCCGGGCGCTACGCGCGCAGACAAGAACGATCGTCAAAGCAGGAAGCTCAGAATCCCAGGCGGCATTCGACGGCGACGACAATGCGCGCACAAATGTGTTGAGCCAAATCAAGGTGATTGGGACCGACGGCGTTCTGATCGACCTGTCTGGTAAGGCTGCCAGCTACCTGCGAGCAATGGTCTTTTTTCAGTACATGCCATGCTCGTCGCGCGCATTCGTCAAATATCACCAAACGCTCAAACTGGTGGACGCCAAGTTGATAGGCAATCCCAACTTTGCGGGACTCCTGCATACGAGCCGTAGAAACGAAACGGTTGGGCTTGGCACGATCGGCGCAACGAGGAACAATTACGCGTCGTCGTCCGTCCTTGCCGAGTTGATGGAAGCACGAATCAAAGCGTACGTGGACACAGAAGTGTACACGCAGGATCGCGTCAACACCCACGACCCGGTGCGTTTTCTCGATCTGCTCGCCTGTGCTGGCGCGTGGAAAATCGGCCAAGTCATCGACACGCGGTCGGCACGTGGCACACCGTATAGCAATGGCCCGACAAATACCTCGTATCGGATGACCGTCGTGATGGATATTGAATGGCTGCCTCGTAACAAATCGATCGAGATTCCCGATTTGACGGTGACAATGCCGCAGGTGGCCATGCATGTGAAAACGACGGGTCGGGGATTCCACCGTCCACCAGTCTACTGGGGGGGAGCTGGCCGCGCGTATGCGTCCACCGACTCGAAGGAGCGCCTGATACTCTCGTCGATGGCACAAAATACCCTGGCCGAACGGGAGTTGCACGAGGCACCGCTCGTTACTGACGCGGCGGCGGCGTTGGCGGCGGCCAATGCGGCGGCGGCGTTGGCGGCGGCCAATGCGGCGGCGGCGTTGGCGGCGGCCAATGCGACGGCGGCGG
>Ga0213868_10001217_pt1 | contig 24834 bp, 27 predicted proteins | sample PICome_9_FD_160087 | JGI IMG/M metagenome (GOLD analysis project Ga0213868, IMG submission 160087) | Coastal seawater microbial communities near Pivers Island, North Carolina, United States - PICO127 | ecosystem: Environmental > Aquatic > Marine > Coastal | place: USA: North Carolina... | reverse complement strand
TGGTCAATTCAAACGGGAGAAATTGATTCTTAGAGGTGTTTTTTTGGAGATACAATGGATAACTGTAAATCCGGGGAAAGTATACGTTGGCTCTGACAATCGTTCAATTATTTTTGGAGGGATTGGTCCTCGTCATGAAGTAAAAATTGATTATGAATACGAGATTTCATTCTTGCCTATTTCCCGAGAAAATGCTTCTAAGATATTAGAATCAACTGACTGTTATATTGCTTCAGAAGCCGAGTGGGAGTTAGCATTCCGACAAAATTTAATTTCTGGAAATAATGAATTAGAAGAACTATCTGATCGTATAAGAGGTTCATATTGGTCTAAATATTGCGATGGTAGACCATTCATAGAAGAAGATTGGATAATGAAAATCGCACGTACTTGGGATTCAGGAGGTGCTTCTAATAGTCCGATTACTAAAGATACTAATTCAGATTACATGAGGTTAGTTAAGAGACCTAGTAATGACATGTTTACAAACGAATCCCCACAATTGCCCGAATTTTCGAATAAGTCCCGATTAATTCTTGAAGAATCCGCTATCTCGCTGATTTTTGGCATAATTCCTTCTTTTCTATGGGCTCACTTCAATGCGAGTGAAGGATATATTTTAGAAGGCTGGTTAAATCTTGTTTTTGGTGGTATTTTTATTGGAGTATTCACAGTTATTTTTTGGAGGCCTAAAACAAAATCTTGGCGAATTGGAAATAATTGTGGAAGAATGAAATAAATTTAACGTTCTCTATCGTCTATTTGTAAGCCTGAATCCCCTGTTATAATTCTCATCCATCCAGTTAGAACTCCCCTGCCATAGTTCCAGTGTAATGTGTAAGTTGCTATTGAAGATAAGAAGATAGTTTTCTTTGTTTTACTTGGTGAGTTTCCTTTCCATGAGCCATACCAAGCAATTAAATTGTATATCAAAATAAGAGTTGGTAATGTGTGAACTCCTAATCTTGGAAGCCCCATTGGAACTGTAGATAAACTAATGTCCCAGAAATCAGGCCAAGCTAAACCTCCATTCGCTAAACCCCAAAAAAAGAATGTAAATGCTGCAATTACTATTGGAGGAAATAATGCTACTGCTGTATGTGTGGGTGCTCTCAATTCAGGATATTGATGACTTGCTAAAGTCCTCACAAGCCCATAGTTTCTAATTTGTTTCTTGACCCTAGACAAATCTCTCCTTCTATGCCACATAATCGCAGTTCTATCTGTCCATAATTTCTTTCCAGTCATTCTTATTCTATGATCAAGCATGACATCTTCTGCTCCTATTGCACCTTCATCAAATCCACCAATTTCTTCGATAACAGAGCGTCTGTAAGCGCAATTAACACCAGGTAATTGTTTTACTTCATCAAGTTCCTTCGTTCCAACTTTACCATAATTAGTTCCAGCAGTAAATATTGTGCTACAAAATGCAACATCAATAACTTGTTGCCAAATTGTAGATTCTTCTACAGGTGCAAAATTTGGTCCACCTACTCCACTTACCTCTTCTCTCGAAAACCATGACACTAACTTTTCAACCCAATCCTTGGGTACAATTACGTCATCATCTGTGAATAGTATAACTTCTGATTCAGTAGCATTAATTGCAATGTTACAAGCATCCGCTCTAGTTCTAGAGCCATCATCATCTATGAATCGAATATTATTTTTTTCACAAACTTTTTTTGCTGGATCATTTATAGGTCCAACTACGACTATTTCACAAGGGCCTAGGTAGGTTTGATTGCTTAATCCTTTTAGAGCAATATCTAGTTCTTCATGATTCCTAACGCTAGGAATGATTACAGTGACTGAGAGATTACTCATGACCGCGCGTAAGCGTCAATGCTTTCAATAACATCGATGAACAATCAAGGATCATTTGTAACTCTTGGGGCTAGGAAGTAAACCCAACTAGCTCCTCCGTCATTACTATTCCATGTAAGTCGTAAAGGATATTTATCTTGGAATTCTAAAGTTACAGCATCAGTTAGACCACTAGCAAGTTTTCTTGTTAGAGGGTCTAAAAATTGTAAAGAATAAGTTGAATGAGTAGGGTTCGGGGCTACCAATTCACTTAGTTCTCCCGCATCAAATCTAACATTAACAGATTCACCCGCTTCTACCGTGACGGATACACTCATTTGATTCGTATCTAGGCTTAAATCTACTAATTCTCCTACAAATTTTGCAGCTCTTAATGCGTTAGATAATTTAGTAGGATCAATAGTTGCTTTGCTATCGAAAGTTAGTTGAGGCATCTTAGGTTCATTCATAGAACCTGTATCTAATCCTCTCAAAATTCGATGTACTGCGCCTACTCTCACATTAATTGCACCTATTGCTTCATCATAATCTAATTCAACTAAATCAGAGGGCCCTGCTAAACTCAATAAGTCTCTTAATTTAGCTAGTTCTAGGCCTATTTCTACCGGTTCGACTTCATATGTTTCAAAGCAAGCATCTCCTATTGTAGCAGATAATAATGCTACATGCGAACCATCAACTACATTGATGTGAAGTCCATTCTCACCCCATACTAATTTTGCTTCTTCTGTTAACACAGAAAGCAAGTCTACTATTTCTTTCATTAATTGCGTGTTTGCTGTGACTCTCAACATAATGCCGCCCCTTTCTTAACTTACCCTTAACTGCTGGTTATTCATGCTTCTGTTTGAGCAATTAGTCATTTAACAATATATTTTATTCTTTTTTCGCTAATTTATTGGTATTCTCTAAACTTATGTCCACATTCAGAACAAGTACACATTTTTGTTTCTGGTTCATCAGAAGATCTAGTTTGTTGCATCCAAACAAATATCTTCTTGCAATCACATTTAGGGCATATGTAGCTGTCCTCGTATAAAATCCCTCTAGCTTTATCTTCGCCGCGAGTTCTATCATCTCTTTCCTTAACTTCTACTGATGTTCTTGCTGCTCCGAGATCAATTGTTTCTCCTGTCATTGGGTCAGTAAATTCTGCTCCTTTCCCATCTTTTCCTGCTAGAGGGCCTTCATAGCCACACGTATAATTAGTGCATCTAATATTCCCATTTGCTTCCATAAAACCTAACGTACCGCATTCTGGACAAAACATAACTTCTCACAACCAGTTGATTTCTATCTTCAACCGAATAGTGGTAAATCAATGTCTTATTGAACATTACTCATCCAAGACCAGAAATATCTTCTAAATTATGAAAACAATCCAATTCCAATCCTATATCCTGACCATGCCAAACCAATACTTCCCATAATAGTCAGAGTAACATAAATCATCGCAGTAGAAAATTCATTTTCAGATAGATTAACGGTGTCCATTGCGAAAGCAGACATAGTGGTAAATGCCCCAAGAATACCAGTTCCAAATAGTAATAGATTATCTTGACTAATTAATGCATCAGCAGCGATAGCACCAAACATAATTCCAAGTAACAGTGATCCTATTAGATTCACCGTTATGGTGCCATAAGGAAGTCCTTCTGATGGCATAATATCTGAAATAATATATCTTAAAATGGCCCCTATAGCACCACCAATGCCTACCAATAGCATCAGCCTACCGTCCATAACCCTGCCAATAGATACTAGTTTTCATGCCTTCGCTCGGAATCGCGAGATTGAAGCCTGAAGTCGATGTCGAAGAGTCCGTGCGTATCATCTATGATTGGAGATTGGCCCGCGTTATAGATGATAACGAAGAGATTATTGATGAATTATATTGGAACAGAATCTCAACCAAGTCTCTCGTAAATCGCCTTTCAGATTTACAATCAGGTCGAATGACTTCTGAAGCACGTTCCTTGAAAGAAAGGTTTCCTGACGCTATTCCTGATTCTTTAGGGGTATTATCATGTTCTGATTGGCCTGAATTGTCAGAAGAAGAAGTTCTGAAGTTCACCGAGGCATCAACTCGTTTAGCTAAGCGAGGAGTTGCAGATTCTTCAGGAGATATCGATAGACGTCTGGATATGATGGTTGGAGCAAATAATGAACTCAGAGCATCTTGGACTACTCTTGAAGCTAGGTGTATTGAGTGGATTGGTCTTTTTTTATCTGAACTTGATCTTGATAAAATGAGAAGAGAAATACCTGAGGTAGTTTCCTCCTCTTCATCAATTAATGAGGTTTCTGAACGATTTGAAGTCCCCGAAACTCTTCACCAACCCTCCGAAGACGAGTGGGGAGTTGTAAAATCTCAAGCACAATCAGTAGTTGATATTGCAGATAGGTTATCAAATCATGAAAATGCAATTAGAGTTTTAGCGAATGATTACTTGCCCAGTTTATCAGCATTAATTGGTCCTATTGGCGCTGCGAAATTAGTAGTTTTAGCGGGTGGAAGAGAACGATTAGCCCGTATGCCGTCAGGCAGTCTACAGGTATTAGGGGCGAATGCTGCTATGTCTGCACATCGACGAGGTGCACCTCCACCCAAGCATGGGGCAATTCTGTTTTCGATGCCAGCAGTCAGTCGTAGCCCTCGCTGGGTTCGAGGTAAAGTAGCAAGATATTTGGCAGGTAAAGCAAGTATAGCTGTAAGAATAGATCATTTTAATGGTGAACCGTGGACTAAGGAAGAAGTTTCGAAAATACATAAAGAAGCAGAGTCGATAAAAGATAGATTCCCAAAACCTCCTAAGAGGAAGTGAATTTATGGCTCGAAGGAAACCTCAGAAATTAGCATGGGGGATTCGTAAAGAGGGTCGTTCATTGTGGACCCGAAATGCAGTAAGGGGTGTTTCAGTTAGAGGCGAGAAAAGGAAAAAGGACAGTCGCATTGAATGGCGTCACTGGGACCCTAGTAAATCCAAAGTGGCTGCTAGTCTACTAAAAAGTAAGAAAGAGACTAGCCTTATGATTCCAGAAGTAGGTTCAACTTGTCTGTACTTGGGTGCGTCTTCAGGAACCACGGTTAGTCATATCCACGACCATGTCTGTGGCTCAGGAAATCATCATAATGGTCAAATTATAGCAGTAGAAATAGCTCCAAGAATGATGAGAGATTTGAGCAAATTATCGGAAAATAGGCCCGGCTTGATTCCAGTTTTGGGGGATGCCAGAAATCCATTATCAATTGCTCCTTATCTTAGAGGAAAAGTAGATTGGATTCATCAAGATATTAGCATAGCAGATCAAACGAAATCATTTTTACATATTTCAGAGACATTTCTCAAAGTTGGAGGGATTGGACTATTATCGCTCAAAGCTGCTAGTGAAAGATGGATTGAAGGCGGCGATGATTCCAGATTTGAACAGGCCAAGGAATTAATCGAATCCGATGAAAAAATTTCTTTATTAGAGAATATTGATATCTCTCACTTTGAATCTCAGCATCGAGTTTTTGTTATTCGGAAAGAAAGTAGTTAACTTTCTAACAAAACAGCTCCGCCAATAAGTCCAGCGAATAATAACCATACTAAGATTCCTATAATAGTCAAAACAACCATAATCCATCCAAGAATTTGTGCTGCTTTGGCCAGTCCTTGGTCAGGGTGTCCTGGTTGACTAGTTGTAATCGCCAATGCACCATTGGCTAAAATAACAGCAGGAACCGCGGTACAAATCCCACACATGAAATATGAAACAGCAGCTAAAATTAATGCTAAAGTTGCGTTAGTTTGAGTATATTGGCCCATAGAGGCGCCTTGAACTTGAACTACGCTATTTGGATTCTTTGAAGGGTTTGCCCAAGGTATCTCATCTCTATTATCCATGTTAACCCTAGATGTGGGGCATTATTCAAGTATTCTATGTTTATCAGATAAGACATATTCGTATAGTCAATATAATGTGATTACCTTCTATGGTTCAATCATGCCAGAAATGCCAGAGGTTGAAACGGTTCGCCGGGGACTCGTCCCACATTTGGTAGATACTACGATTAGTTTTGTAGACTTAAGGCGTCCAAATCTTCGTTTTCCATTCCCTTCTGATTTTGAGGAAACACTGACTGGAGTTAAAATACAGAAAATTGATAGGCGTTCCAAGTATCTCTTATTTCGTCTATCTAATGGATATACTTGGATGAGCCATCTTGGAATGACAGGAGTTTGGACCATTGGTTCAGATGGTTCTGGTAAACACGACCATGTATATTTTGAATTTGATGATGGTGCTAAAACTGCTGTATATACTGATCATAGACGTTTTGGTTTCATGGATACATTTCTGACATCCGAAGAGTCAGAGCAGAAATGGCTATCTAGTCTTGGCCCTGAACCTCTTACTGAAGAATTTACTGCTGAAATTTTGAAGTCAAACCTTCAAGGTAAACGCTCTCCAATAAAGAGTGCATTATTAGACCAGAGAGTAGTCTCTGGTCTTGGAAATATATATGTCAGTGAGATACTTTTCCGTAGCAAAATATCACCTCTAAGAACTGCGGCAGAGATTGCTGGTAAAAGTAAGAAAGTTGGAGTCAAAGTGCAGCGTATTTTTGAGCATACAAATCAAGTTATAGCAGAAGCAATAATGGTAGGCGGTTCAACAATTTCAGACTTCAGAGGCGTATCTGGAGAGTCTGATTTGGGTTATTTCGCGCAAAAATTCAAAGCATTCAATCGGGAAGGCGAAGAGTGCGTGACCGTGTCATGCAAAGGAACTATTCTGAGGATAGTTCAATCAGGTCGTTCTACTTTTTATTGCCCTAAATGTCAACGATAAATCACTTCAATATTTGTTTTACAATAATCAATTGTAACCACATGGGGGTTATTCTTGTAACTAGAGGTAATGGCTTATTTACTATTCCTGGCATTACCTCCCTTCTCCCTTTACGCATGGACTTAATCGCAATATTTGCTACTTTATTTGCAGGTACTGCAGATAATTTTTCCATTCTACTAAGTTTCATACCGGCTACCTCTTGGAATCCTGTTACTACATAACCAGGGCAAAGTGCAGTCACTGTAACTCCTCTATTTTTCAATTCTTTATGTAACGCTCTTGAATACGAGAGGACATAGGCTTTCGTTGCACAATATACTGCAAACCCTGGCCCTGAAATATAAGCTGCAATAGATGCAACATTCATTATTTTCCCACTTCCTTTTTTGACCATCCGATTGCTGAATTCATGAGTTAATTTAGTTAATGCATGAATGTTTAGATCAATCATTTGCAATTGCCTTTCTGATTGCATTTCAGTGTGATTTCCTAGTATGCCAAAACCCGCATTATTGACTAAAATATCGACTTCATCAACCTTTTGAATCACGCTGTTAATGCCTTGTTCAGTAGTTAAATCAGCTACAATGACTTCACAATCGATATTATATTTTTCAGTCAGTTCTTTAGATAATTTTTCTAGTTCATTTTTTCTTCTAGCGCAAATAACTAGGTCACAATTCTGAGAGGCCAATATTTTCGCAATTTCCATACCTATGCCACTAGAGGCACCAGTCACTAGAGCGCGTTCCTTATCCATAATCCTCACAATGCGTCCCTCTTGCAATACCCGTATAATATCATGTTTAGTTTATATGTTTTGGAACTCAATGAAACAATCCAATACCTGTGTGCGCGGCAAATCATAACTTCTCTAGTTTTTGCTTGGTTGATATATGGTTAGGGAATAGTTGTTTATGGTAGTGATTAAATGAGTACAAGTAAGAAAAATAAAAATATTTGGAGTCTGACTTTAGTTAGGTCAGGAGGATATACAATTAATGATGAATTAGAAGATGCTATATTTTCATTTGGTAGGACTGCTGAGGAAGTCAAAACATTCCCCAAACATCGAATACCGAAAGGATTAGTGAATTTACTAAAAAGAACTAATTTAGACGAAGAAGCTCTTGAAACAGGATTTTTTATAGAAATTTCGTCTAAATTAGTTAACCAAAAAGATTGGTTTAAGTTTGAAAATATTATTTCATCACAATCTAAATCGTCCTGTCCCCATAGCTCCTCAGTAAGAGGTGTATTTTCAATAGTTGATGGATTTGATACCTTTGAATTAAACACTTTTCCTTGGGCCGGTTCCATGCCTAATCAGTTGTGGATAAGAGCTAGCCCACTAGATGATATGACCTTGGCATGGGTACTTTCTCAAGATAAAATTCTTCGCAGCGATGTTAATGAACAAAAAACTCTACATGACTTTTGGGAATTAGAAATAAGCAATCCTAAGCCTATTGGATATTTACGTCTTCCACCACCTCCAGAAACTCCGTACAACTTCTTCGACGAAGAATAATTAGAATAACATTGATGAGTATTATGTTTCCGAACACGGTTTATGACAGACACCATGCAACATAAATTGACTACCGAATTTATTGGAACATTTTTCCTTTCCCTTACTGTTTGTACTGCTGCAGTTTATGGTTCAGCGGGAGATTATGCACCATTTGCTATAGCATCGGTACTGATGGTTATGATCTATGCTGGAGGGCATATATCAGGGGCTCACTATAACCCTGCTGTAACGGTCTCAGTATACCTTAGAGGTGCGTGTGACAAGGATGATGTTCTACCATATATTGCTTCACAGATAGTAGCAGCAGTTTCTGCTGCTTTGATTGTAGAAAGGTTCCTATCTTCTAAAACTCCCGACCCTACACCTGAAATGTTTGAGTTAGGGACTGAGGCTGTAGTAGCAGAACTTCTCTTCACTTTTGCATTAGCCTATGTGATTTTGAATGTTGCAACTACTGAATCTACTTCAGGTAATGGTTACTATGGTGCCGCTATTGCACTTGTTGTACTTGCAGGTGCAATGACAGTAGGAAGTATTTCTCTTGGTTCATTCAATCCCGCAGTAACTAGTGCCCTAATCGTATCTGGGAAAGTTAGTCTTGCCGATTCATGGATGCACTTCGCTCCTCAATTCATTGGAGCAGTTTTAGCAACATATGTTTACAAATTTACCCAATGAGATAGTTCATAACTATCACCTCATATCCCATCTCATGGCAACTGTCAAGAGAAAGAAATGTCTTGATTTTGATACAGTTCCAGAAGCAGGTGAGTTCTGTGAATATTGTGCATATGCTCATTCAGTATCAAAATTTTAGTTTCGTTTATATACCGTCATGAATAACTATGATCATGGAATGGGATGTAATAATATCTAAATCAATTGAAGACCAAAATGAAGACTTAGGGATTTTTAATTGGAACTTCAAAAGTAGTAATGCCCACTTGGGGTTGAACACTCTGGTTTCAGAGAAGGTAAAAGATCGCGAATGGGCTCTAAGAGTAAATTCTTCTTTGTTACATGGGATTGAAGATAGTTCTGAAGTTTGGGCCCAGGAAATATTTCTCATTCCTAAGAAAAACGAGAGAAAATCTTACTCTGGTAAGACTAAGGTTTTCTGTTCTAAGTCATTACAAACTATTGGTGACCAGATTGGTCTTATCGAATTAGTTAATGATGAAATAAAAGAGGGAATTTGGGGCATTAAACATAATCCATTGTGTTTTAATACTCATAATAGAGAACCTTGTTGGCATATCAGATTGTATAAAATAAGTAATGTCGAAGAAGAATAGGTGTTGAGCCGAATAATGTGCCTGTTGAATTCAACAGAAAAACTAAACTATTGAGTCCAATAGCCTATTTTTTTTTGTCGGGTTCATTCAATAATTCATTAGATGACTCAGAAGAAGAATCAGATGGTGATGGCCTTGATTTATTCGTAGATTTGGCAGATAGTGTTGCTTGATTTAACTTACATATTCCTGCGAAATTTCCCACCAGTTTCAAACAATGCTTGTGTTACTTGTCCAACCGTGCAGTATTCTACAATGTCCATCATGACTTCAAACAGATTACCACCTTCTCTGGCTACTTGTTTGAGTCTTGCTAGGCCTTCTTCTGCCTCTTTAGCGTGAGCTTCTTTGAACGCTTTGTTCCTATCAATTACCATCATTCGCTCTTCTTTATCTGAGCGTGTAACTTCAATGTCAAACTCTTCCACAGATAGCGAATTATCAACTCCTTCTTCGAAAGTATTAACTCCAATAATTGGTAATTCTCCAGAATGTTTCCTATGTTCATAAATCATTGACTCATCTTGTATTCTATTTCTTTGATAATTCACTTCAAGAGCTCCTAGAACACCACCACGTCTATGCATTTCTTCAAATATTTTCAAAATCTCTTCTTCGACAGAATCGGTTAACCAATCTGCTACATGAGATCCTTGTAGTGGATTTTCATTTTGCAACCATCCATATTCTTTCGAAAGAATTAGTTGGATTGCTACTGCATCTCTGACAGTATCTTCTGTAGGTGTACCAAATGCTTCATCGCGAGAATTGGTATGAAGTGAATTAGCATTATCAGCTAATGCATAAAGTGCTTGTAATGTAGTTCGATAATCGTTCCATGTATACTCTTGAGCGTGTAATGAACGACCACTGCTTTGTATGTGATACTTCAGTTTCTGGCCACGCTCATCAACTCCATACATATCCCGCATAGCAATGGCCCAGATTCTTCTACATACTCTTCCAATTACTGCATATTCAGGATCCATGCCATTTGAGAAAAACCAACTGAAGTTTCTCAAGAATTTATTTGCATCTAATCCTCTAGAATTGAATAACTCAACATATGTTAGACCATTAGATAGAGTAAGAGCTGCTTGAGATATTGGATTTGCCCCAGCTTCTGCAATATGATATCCAGAAATTGAAACGAAGTAATGGTTTCTTACTTCATTATCAACATAAAACTCGGCAACATCCCCCATCATTCTTAGTGCAGTATCTAGATTGAATACTAAGGTATTCTGACCCATTGATTCTTTCAACTGATCTGCTTGAACAGTACCTCTAACAGTACTCAGAGTTCTAGCTTTAATTTTAGAATGTTCTTTCTCATTTGGTTTACGTCCATTATCTTCTTCGAATTTCTTCACTTGTTGTCTAATTGCTACATTGAAGAAAGCAGCAAGGTGCCACCAATAATTTCCATTGATTGTTTTTGATACTGATGTATTAGGGGCACACAAATCAAATCCTTCGAATAATTTCTCCATTTCATCAACTGTACTTATTGAAACTCCACTTTCACATACCTTCCCAAATATGTCTAGTCTTTCTTGTGGGTCATTTCCATACAAACTAGGTGAATCAAAAGCAACTGATAGTCGGTTGAAATCTTGATCTTTGGATAGGAAATGGTATCTTTTGTTTGTTCTCTCTGCACTACCTTCTCCAGCAAACATTCTGACAGGTAACTCATCTTGTCTCTTGAATGGGAAAACACCTCCAGTGTAAGGGAATGAACCTGGCATGTTTTCTTTCCTAATCCATTGTAGAGTATCTCCCCAGTCGCTGTAATCTGGTAATGCAACTCTAGGCATATCTAATCCAGAAAGCGTAGTTTTGGTTGTTTTAACGGGGATATTTTTATTTCTCACTGTGTAACTAGTTGCTCCAGAACGATATTCCTCTGCCTTAGTTCTGAAATTGTCTAAACTCTCCCAAGCACCCTCAGGTATCTCTGAACGAATAGTATCTGCTTCTTCTTTGAGTCCTTCAGCCGCAGTTTTATTCTTCTTTGATTTCATTTGTTCTGATGCTGCTTCCAATTGTTGAACCAGCCTTATCTTTGAAGAAACCTCTTCAGTTCTAGAATGATAATTTCTGATAGTGCTTGAAACTTCAGCCAAGTAACCCTGTCTTTCAGGAGGTATTGGTGAAGATCGATGTGGTAGACCGTCAGCACCTAATCTAGGCTCTGCTGCTAAAAATGATTGAGAATATTTTTCATTTAGTAAATTGCAAAGTTTCTGCCATAATTGGTCAACTCCTGCATCTGCAAATTGACTAGCAATGGTTGGAACGACTGGTAGGTCAGAATTCTCTGCATCCCACATCTCTCTATTTCTTTTGAACTGTTTACGAATTTCTGCAAGTGCATCTTCTGCCCCCGGCCTATCGAACTTATTCAGAACTACAATATCTGCTGAATCTAACATTTCTAACTTTTCTAATTGGCTAGGCGCTCCATATTCTCTTGTTGTTACATACAAAGAAATATCAGCAACTTCGGTAATTGCGTCATTACCTTGTCCGATTCCACTAGTCTCAACAACTACCAGGTCAAATCCAACAGCCTTACAGGCTTCGATAGAGCGACCTATACAATCAGCAATTTCTCTACCACTATCTCTGCTAGCAAACGAGCGCATGAATAGATTTTCATCAGATAATGAGTTCATCCTTATTCTATCTCCCAGTAATGCCCCTCCCGTTCTTTTCCGAGTAGGGTCTGTCGCAAGTAGAGCAATTTTAGTCCCTGGATTATCTCTTTGTATCCTTAACATCAATTCATCAGTGAGACTTGATTTTCCAGCACCTCCAGTTCCAGTCAGACCAACGACTGGGCATTCCGAACCACCAGTTGATCTAACTTTGTTCAGAACTTCATTGAATATTTCTTCATCTGCATTTTCAGCTAATGTGAGTAATTTTGATACTGAACCATGATTATCTGCAGAGATTGGTTTTTTCAGATTTTCAAACCTTACTGGGTCAAGCAAGTTATTCTTTGAAGCCCTTTCTATAGCATCAGATACCATACCTGTAAGCCCCAATTCTCTACCGTCTTCAGGAGAGTATATCTTGGCTATATTAGAATCAAGTAAGTGCTGTATTTCACTAGGGAGAATTGTCCCTCCTCCTCCGCCTACTAAACTAACATGACCAAAATCTGCCTCGTCTAATATTTGTTTAGTATGGGTAAACATTTCTACAGCTCCTCCCTGATATGAAGTAATTGCAACACAATGTGCATCTTCCTGAATAGCGGCTCTAGCTACCTCATCTGCTCCTCTGTCATGACCTAAGTGAATTACTTCACAACCCATTGACTGGAAAATACGTCTGAAGATGCCAATTGCAGCATCATGACCATCGAAAATAGCCGCTGCTGTAATGATTCTCAGCGGAGTTCCACCAGTCTCGGCAGACTTTTGCATGAACTCGGGACACTACGTGTCCCATTTAATCCGCCGATTGCCTACTTTTGCAAATTTATACTAATCAAAGGTTCTTGTTCATTTCTTATTGGGACATAATTGGAGTCCATTAATGCCTTGAAACCTTCAGTTTCTTTGTCTAAATATTCAGGTTTTATGTTCACGAATCTTTTCAACATCTCTACATATGATTCGTACGCTTGGATATTTTCAATCATTGATTTTTTAATTGATTTCATAAATTCTTTTTTTTCTGAAATATTGGCTCTCGTCTTAACTTCGAAAGCACCGTTATCGTTCATTCTGAAATCATGTGTAGAGTTACCTTGATTGATTTTATTCACTAAATGTTGAACTATGTCTGATATCTCATTTCCTATCTTCCAAGAAGACCTAGATTGAACTTCATACATTCCGTCTTTTTCGAAGTTGAGTAAAATTTCCCAGATATCCTTCGGACTTTCAAAACTGGCATTAATGCCTCTATTTTTTGAATCTAATTCTAGATCTTTCCATCCTAGTTCTCGTAGCCCATCAACGGTTCTTCGATACGCTTCGATTGAGTCAAGAGCCCCATCAACTGACATTCTAATCGTATTCTCCATATTTCATTCTGTTATCTAAGTATGTATCACTCCTCCAGAGAAAGGTAATTTTTCTGAACAGTTCATATACTCTTAGATTGAATATTACTTATGTCTGCGCCCGGACATAAAATAGGGAAGCAAGTAGAAGTCATAAATTAATGGAGGAGCAGTCAATGGACGATATCAAGACAAATGTAGAAATCGCCGATAGAACTGGACATTCATCCCTTTCGCTAACGAAGAAAGAGACACTAGATCTCATCGAAGGCAATCAGGGATCTTGGATTTATCAAAATAACCGAATGGTACAAGCAAGTGATATTGCTGATGCTAATTGGGCCGATGTTGGTACAATCCGAATAATGCCAGGTCTAACGGGCGGACAATGAAAAATATGCTAGCTAGTATAAGCCGGAATTTCAAAGAAGATGGATGGTCTTTTCCATCCATTATCTCAGTGGTGTAGAACAATGACTGCCGAATTGGTGCGAGGCCAATAATATCGAAAGGAAGTAAAAATATGATTAAAAAAAGTGAATTGATAATTGGAATAATAGGGGCAGGAGGAATAGGTTCTAACTTAACCTCTGTTCTTTACCCTACTTTACAGCAGGGTGATTTAATTGAAAGATTGGGTGATATAAGGATACGTATATATGATTCAGACATAGTAGAAAAAAGTAATCTACCACATCAAAATTTCACGGTTTCAGATGTTGGAGCTTTGAAAGTTATCAGCTTATGTAATCGTCTCTGGTCGAACACTGATAAATCTTTTACAGATGGACCAAATATCATTTTAGACCCATCTCCATGGGACATCAGGGTAAAGAGCGATTTAGATGAATGTGACTTAGTAGTCGTAGCAGTTGATTCTCATCAAGCTCGTAAAGTGGTTCATGAAAACTGTGAATCTTGGTTGGACTTACGATGTTTAGGCGATGGATATATTGCGATAGATAACACTGTTGATACTTCAGTAGTCTCTCAATTAACCCCTAATCAGGAGTCGCAGTCTTGCCAATTTGAAGGGGCGATTGAATCTGGAAATATACAGTTCGGATATATGTCTGCGGCTGCTCATGGTGCGCAATGGATCATTCAGTCTTTACGTATTATTTCGGGTGAGGATAACGCCCAAAGACCTCTTCCTCAGATTTCAAATATTACTTTTGGTACTGCTGCCAGATTAGAACAAGGAATAACTGATTCAAATAATGAGGCCCTAGATTCTTCAATATCGCCACATATTCATTCTCAATTAGAGATAGATAAGATGGTAAAATCTGGAAATCATGATTCTATAGTAATTAAGGAAACATTAGCAGCTTTCGCTGAGAAAAAGGATTGGGTATCTCTTTGGTCTTTGGCAAATGAATTAGGTCGAGAGGTCAGTATATTATATGATCAAGAATTAACTATGTGGGTCGATATCGGCACTTCTTGACGCGTAGAGTTATCTCCTCCAATAGGATCTTTGACTCCATATAAACTCTGGATACACACACATCCGAGAGATGCTTATTGGTCATCTACCGATAAAGATACAATTGCTATATATTCGGAAATTTTAGATGAGGCTATTGTCCTTGGTCATGACCACTTCAAAAGAACAATAAAATCGGATGATCAACACTTTGATTTCCTTGAAGACTTTGGGCCATTAAGTCGATGGACTGATGAAATAATATGTGAATATTCTATGTCCGAGGTTTCAGAATGCCAATAGATGATGAAGAGTCAGTCAAAAGGTTGAATCATTTACTTGACTCTTCAGATAAAAAATCAATAGGTATAGATTCGATAATAAATACGATAATAGGGGAAGATGCGGACGATGAAATCAAACAACTCGTGAAGATAGCTTTAGATAATCTTGGTGCAGGAATTACAATGAAGGAACTTGCAGAAGGTGTGATGAATTTATACAAATGGAGGGAATCTCAATGTTGATCAGTGAATACTGTAAATCTCTGAGTCCGAAACGTTATTTTTATCGTAAAAGTAAAAATCTCGCTCTCTCTAATTTTGTAATAAATTGAGTAATCATTGATGCATGAGACCGCAAAGTTTAAGCGCCTTCGACATAACCTCGTAAGTCCGGCGAAGAGACCTACCTATTTGGGACTGGAGTGTTCTCCCTTTTCGGGCCTTGAGGCGATTAAGATGTGCGGTACAGATAGAGAAAATAGTAGAATAAATGGTAGAGAAAATTGTGAAGAATGTGGGAGTAAATCGATAGAAGAAGGTGTCTCACATTATCATTGCGGTAATTGTGGGATTCAACTTGAGTCATTAAAGTATGACACTTGCTATACCTTTCCTAGCGAGGTTAAAACTACAAGAAGAACGAATAGTTCTTCTGATTTAGGCAGCCAGATAGGTATTGATAAGAGTAGTTCCTATCAATCAAGGAGATTAGCTGCTCTTCAAGATAGACATTCTCGTAGAAATCTTAGCTATACAGATAAGATAGTTAAAGAGGTGGAGATTGCTAATTTATCTCCATCAATTTGCCTTAAGATTGCAGATATAATTTCCAAAGCTAATAGCCGAATGGAATTAACTCATAACAGAGATGGCATGATTGGTTTACAGTTAATATCTACTAGAGGAGATAGGTCTCAGTATAGACGTAGAGTATATGCTATTGCTGCTTTAGAGCTCTTGAACCGTAATTTAGAATCGGAAGCAATTCAAGTATTAGAAATTGCATCAGAATGGGGCATCGACAAAAGTGATATTTCCCAGGCGATTAAACTAATCAATAAAGTTTCAATATCTGTAAATGACCGCCTTTCAGTTAGCGATATGAATAATCAAACAAAGGACCCATCTATCATCAGAAACGATGAACTAAATCATTTTCTTTTCAATTTCCAAGATCATCTTTGTGAGATTATCGATTTTGATTCTGCCAAAGAAATAATTGCCTTAGCCACTGAAATACTTTCTAAAGAAGGCGAGCCTATTGGCAATGCATCTTTCATTAACAATGAAGGGAAATATCGTAATATGTCTCCTCAAAAAGCTTCCATGGAAACAATAATCGATTCTATGATTCATCTTGGATATTCGGATGAGATAATTAAGTGTTTCTTCAATAAAAAACCTGTACCTGGTATGACTTGGGTTAACTCTAGGCTGGGCCGACGTCGTCGAGCTCTCGTTGAAGATTAGCAATTCTCATTGTAACCTCATTCATTTGTTCTTCTCTGATTTGAGCCCCTCCTGGATCTAAATCATCTGCGGCTCTATTGATATTTTGTAATCTCTCCCTCAATGCTTCCATTTGTTCCAAATAATTTCTATTGACGTCAAACCTTTCTCTCAAATTATCATTTTTATCTCCTCTACGTTTGTGCCTTTCAAATCTCGAAAGATAATTATCCAATGTGTTTATATTTTTTCTTGACGTTTTATCATTAAGAAGAGCCATCACAATACTCCCTATTGCATCTCCAATTACCAGTTTACGCAGACTTGGATCTTCTACAATACAAAGTTCTCTCACTAGTCTATTCCTTTCTCTTTCCATACGTTGCACATTCTCTCTTCTTAATATGAAATTATTGATTTGTCCTTCAATTATATTTTGTTCCGAGATAGGTTCCGCAGTTACTCTGAATCTGGATTGATGTGGACCACGTCCAGGTATAACTGCATACTTAACTCCTAATTCTCCAGTGACCTCTATTCTCTTAACTCCTTTCAGAACCACCTTTCCATCTGACTGGTCTATTATCCCTCTAAGGAATTTAATGCCATTAATATCTGGATCTGATATTATATTTCTTTCAATATCGCAGAATAAATAATATTGTAGGCATTCGAGTTTCATTCTATTCTCATGACCGGGCGTACTAAGGCTCCAATTAAGTAATGTAGACCATATATTCAGGTCTCTAGGGACTCTTATTTTTCTCCAGGTATCATTTCTTCGAACCCTTATCATAAGTCTTCCTTTGTCTACCATTAATGATATCGGTGCCTTATATCCTTTGACGAACATTCTTGTCCTGTCTGACAATATTTCCGACCAGTTTTCTAACCAATAATCCCTATTTTCATTCTTCACAAGTGAATGTTGTATGAAATTAAATACTCTCTTATTATCTATTAGATCTAGGTTGTTTATTGGATGTTTAATGAGATTCTTATCTCCAATCTTAGTAAAACCTCTCGCCCAATTCCAAGCATTGGGTCTGTTATCTAGATATTTATTCTCAGTAGCTAAGGAAATTGAGTATAATAGAATCTTCCAACTGAATATATTATTCTGATTTGTTTCTAAAATCTCTCTTAAGTCTCTGTATGGTAATCTAATAACTTCGCCATCTAAGAAAAAATTACCTGTAATCCAAGATAAATGGCTTCCATCTGGTAAAATCCATCCTCTTTGCAGCCTTTTCATATCATTTATTTCTTCAATTTTATATTCTCTTATTATATCTCGAAATATCCGTTCATCTTTATTTGAAAATATCGTCTCAGTACCCTTTATTTCTCGATTCCAGTCAAAGATTCTTGTTTGTGATTTTTCAACTCTACTATCTAATGCCCAATCTCTATTTTCTGAATCCAAAAGATTGAATGATTTCCAAACCTTTCTGATATCTGAAGATGGGTTCCCGACGCTTTTTCTTAGTTCATCTGCTTTTATCTTATCTGGAATCCTATCTAAGCTATATCCTGTAATTTTAGGCACTAGAAGTGTGCATATCTCACACCATATCTGAGTTTTATTGCTTTCTCCACAAGCCACGCATTCATTCATTATGTTCACCATTTTTATTTTGTTCAATTAAATCACAGAAAAATTCAAATCTTGCTTCCGTATCCATTTCTTGCAACATTTCATCTATCCTCCCATTAGAACGCTCTCGAAGCCGTTGTTCAAATTCATGCTGCTGTTGTTCAAATTCATGCTGCTGTCTTTGTATTTCTAAGTCATTTTCATATTCTTCAATTGCCCTCTCCATATTTTCATCCATTTCATGATGTCCATGCATTGATTCTAGTCCTGCATGATAATCATGTTCAACTACTGACCAATAATTATAATCTTTCAATATTGATGTATTCTCATCTATTGCATTCAAGAAGAAGTCTAATGTGAATATATAATTCCTAGATACTACATCGTTGTGTAATGCTAGTACGTAACCTACTGCTATATCGCCGAATGGTAACTCATGATCATCCATTAAAGGATCTATACACAGATCTAATCCTTTATGTTCTACGTCATCTATATCCGTGATGCTTTGTATGGCGTCTACTTTCAATTTATTAGATTCATCAGAAGATATAACATAGTTTATACCAGAAATTCCTTGAACTTTTAATCCAGACTTTTCGCTGCTATAGTCAATTGGAATTAATGATGATTTATCTCCTAATTTCTCAATTTCATTATGCAATAATCTTGCAGATCGTATCTGTCTAAGGCTAGGTTTCCATAGTTCTAATTCTTTAGTCCAGTTCATCAATAGTCCTTGTATGAATTCTGACCCCTGACTTCTATTTGGCAATAGTGCACATGCCATTAATTTCCTCCAATCTCTAGGGTCATTACCAAGTGAACATGTTGAAGGTTTATTTCTATCAATTACCAGTATCTTCAATCTATGATTTTGAGTTACTAATATAGGGGAACTTTTACATTGATATTCTTCAATATAATTCTCCTTCCCATAATATATATCAGTCCATAATTCTCCGATTATTCCAAAATTTTCATCTTCCATTAGTGTAATATTTTCTCTTATTATTTCAGAAGGTGCTCTAGTGTCTCCTTCTTCTCTACACTTTCTTTCAATGAATTCTAAGAACGGCGGAACTCTTGAAGCATTCATATATTGACCTGGTGGGACTTTCCTTGGATAGTCAATACCTCTCCATGAGTTTTCTTTGATCCACCGGCTCCATTCCTCTTCGTTATTTCCAAAGTAATTTTTATCTGGCAGAGTGGTGGTAACACAATCTAATAATAAAATAAAATCACTCCAATTTTTAATTGAATTTATCCTGAGTGAGTTAGATAGCCATTCTGCGATATCGAGAATAGGTATGTTACGAGTCAATCTGTATCTTCCTATGAATATTTTTTGATTCTTCTCGATAGATAGGGAGGTGCCGTCTGGAAAATAATAATTACCTGGGCGTAGAATATTGAATCTCCTCCAATAGTCTACTAATTCATCCCATTCTGTAGACTCATAAGTCCAATGTGCCATTGAATTCTTACGTTTGGATTTAAGAATTGGGGGGATCGATACGGGTACCTCAACTTCTTGCACCAAATGTCTAATCCTTTGTTCAATCTTAAGTCCTCTACCTGGTTTCAGAAATCTATTGATTTCTTTATTTCTTTTCTCAGATAAGAATGGCCTGATATCTGTCCCCATAAATTCGGATGATAACATTAGACAGCCTGAACATAATTCTAATTCGTTAGGGATTTTCCCTGCACACCATTTGCAATATTTAGTCATCAAATGAATATTGTTCCGACAGATTATAAACAATTCAAAAAACAGTCACATTTACATCTATCCGGGTAAGTATTGAATAGATGTGATTTATTCGAGAGAATTATGACCTCCGGAGTTATGCGTTGCCCACGAGACGGTAGCCCTCTAATATCTCCAGATAATGCTTCAAAGTCTGTATTTTTACGAAATGGAATTTCACATTGTCCTACTTGTTCAGGCCTCGCACTAAATCCCGAGGCAGCATCTTCTGAAATCTGTAATCAAAAATTAGAAGTGATTCATGATGGATTCAGAGACGAGGGAATTTCTGTAGATATCTGCTGCCCATTCTGTCAGACGGGTATGAAAGTTCGAGACTTCGCATTCCGAAAAATAGATGGTAATCTTACTGAATTAATTGAAATAGATGGCTGTCCGAATTGCGCATCCGTTTGGCTTGATGCTGGCGAACTTCAACGCTTATCACCTCCAAGCGGTAATACTGATACAAACCCTTCTTCTGAAGCTGGAGCACTCGCTATAGTTCTTGATTTATTATTACACCTTCCACTAGTTTTTGTATAATTTTAATCTAGGAATTCAGATAGTATAGGTCGTTATTCATGGTTGAAGATGAGGGTAATTGGTGGGATAATAAAAACCCAGATGGTAAAATCTCATCTTCTGAATCTATGAATGTTTTTACTGGTAACGTAGCCGCCATATCTAGTCAATCTCCTGATATCTCAATTGTGCAAAATGATCCGAATAAATTTATCATGTCCCAATTCCTTATTGGATTATTATTAATCCCTATATTTTCTGGTTTCATCATGTCAGTGGTAACTATATCTGCCGGCAGATCTGTTAACGATACTTATTACGACGATTATCATTATTTTTCCGAGGATGATAATTCTGGTACAACGATTATTTCGGGAGATGAATATTATACTTGGGATGTGATATTTGATGTCCCTGAAATTGACATCTCAGATATTGAAGAAAGGGACTATTGGTTGTCAATAGAGTTTAGGGCCATAGAAGAAGATTTCCAATGGGGGTATTGCTACTTCGACATGGATATGTTAGACAATAACGAATTGAAAAAATCAGATGAAGGAAGTTATTGGTATCCTATGTATTGTTATGGGTCTATGGAAGAATATGAGGTACTTTTCCAAGTGAACGAGCGAACTTTCACTTATGCGATAGATCAGAATATACAGGCTGATTCCGCGAGTATTTACGGTGATACTGATATTAGTGGAGTTGGTATTTTTCTACAAATACTCCCTATTCTAATTATTTTATTCTATATTGGAGTTATAGTCTGGAGTTTCATATCTAAGAGGAAATCTCTAGGATTTGGCCTAATTGGTGGAATTATTATTGCCCCAATTTCTTTTTGTTTTTCTATGATTTTCATTTCTTTCTTTTATTGGAATAATTTTTAATTAGATAATCCCTCCAATCATTAGTCCAGCAAAGATAAACATCAATACCCCCATTGCTCCATCTATGATATGTGATATAGATCTTAATTTTTCTACACGACCTCCAGTTGTTAGTACCAATGCTACGGTTACGTACCAAGTACCATCTATTGTCATCCCTAATGCCCCCATACCAAGAAGTGTTTCAATACTTACATTATCTTCGATAAATGGGGTATAAAGTGCTAACATCCAAGCAAGAATCTTTGGATTTAGTAGCGCTATAGAGAAACCCTGGATGAATCCTTGCTTATTCATCGAATCTTGATGGCTTTCATCGAGAGATTTCGATGGCCCCATTCTTGCATGTTTGAGAAATGTATATCCAAGCCAAATTAGAATACATACTCCTGCCCATTTTAGCCATGTTTCAGCAGTTTCATGAATGGAAATTGCAGTAGCGAACGCTCCTGCTGCAAGAAATGCATAAATTCCGAAACCTATACCATGCCCGATTCCAGTCATTACCCCTTGTGATCTTCCTCCTGCCAAGGTATTACGCAGGATTACTGCTAGAGATGGACCAGGGCTCATTGCACCTAAACTGAAGACTGTCGCCAGAGCTAACCATGCCTCAGGCGTCATTATGTAACCGACCTTCAAGCGCCTTCATACATAGATTCAATTTCACTAGCCCAATTCTCTCTGATTTGTATTCTTCTAATCTTCAAAGTAGGAGTTAGTTCCCCGAAATCTACATTTAAATCTCTAGGTAATATAGTGAATTTCTTAATCTGTTCTGGATTGCTAAATTGTCCATTTAGCCTGCTTACTTCAACTTGCATTTCATTAAATATTTCTTCACTGTCTGTATAATCTGATAGCGTTTTTCCAAAACTTTCTAGAGTAGTAATCTGTACTGCTGGATCCTTTGGTATTTTCGCTGGGTCCATTCCATGTTTATCTCTCAGAATAGCACCAACATCTAAAGTAAATAATGCACTACAATATTTTCTCCCATCTCCAATAAGCATGCACTGAGAAACCATTGGTATTGATTTCATGGTTTCTTCAATAACTAAAGGTGCTATATTTTTCCCACCAGAACTTACGTATAATTCTTTGATTCGTCCAGTGATCTTGACGTATCCATCTGAATCAATTTCTCCCTTATCTCCCGAATGTAACCATCCGTCTGCGTCAATAGTATCTGCAGTTGCTTCAGGATTTTTGTAGTAACCTTTCATGACGTGTCTTCCTCTGAATAAAATTTCTCCCGAATCAGAAATCATAAGTTCTGTTCCAGAAAATGGTTTTCCTACTGTACCAAATTTATGATTCTTCTTGTAACCTAAACTAGCACCTGCAGTAGTCTCAGTCATCCCATATCCTTCGTAAAGTGGAATGTCTAGTGTATGGAATAGCTTTAGAATATCAGGATTTATTGGTGCTGCACCAGTAATTGCATATACACAATTAGACATACCAATAGCTTCCTTCGCCTTTTTCTTGATTATTCCTCCTAGTAATGGAACTTTAGCCAGTTTTATCTTACCTCCTAATTTAGCAACTAAGTTACTGTATACTTTTTCATAAATTCTTGGAACTCCAATGAATAAGTGTGGCTGTACTTCTTTAGCATAATCTATGACATTCAAAGGCGCATCTACAACTGTCATGTGTAGGCCCCAGCGAATATGTGCATGACAATCTACTAGTTGACCGAAAACGTGTGCACAAGGAAGCCAAGATACATACCCCCAGCCTCTCTCAAATTCTTGTAATTTCCAAACTTCTGCTAGTTCAAAATCAATATTGTCATGACTCAATTCAACTCCTTTGGGGTTACCTGTAGTGCCGGAGGTATAAATTAGAGAAAATGTATCTTCAGGAGTAATATTCTCTACTCTTTTTTCTATTTCAGAATATTCGATATTTGTTCCCTTCTCAATAAAATCAGACCATGATATGCATTTATCATGTTCTGGCATATCTACACCATCCATTACTACTACAGTTTCAACTTTGTTTAATTTATCCATTATTTCATGCAATCTGTATGCACACATTTTCTCTTTATTGCCTCCATCCATTGGATTATCTCCGACAAAGACAACCTTTGAATCCGAATTCCCAACTACCCATTCGACTTCTTCTGGTGAGCAAGTATGGTAAACCCCGACTGCTGCTCCATTACACATATTTGCAGCGTGATAAGAAGTATACCATTCCACTCTGTTGTATGAATAAATGCTTAATTTATCGCCTTCTTGAAAACCCATTGCGATTAATGACTTTGCTACTGAAGCAGTTTGATCGTGAAATTCACTCCAACTAATATGATTCATGTTTCCATCTGAATCCTTTGTAGAAATTGCTTTTTCATTTCCATAATTCTTCGCGTTCGCCATCAGGTATTCGGGAGTAGTCATAGCAGACATGAGACTCGACAGTCGTTGTTTCATCTTAATTGTTTACCAGTGTAATAATTGACACTTAGTATAATTAATTACACTCAAATCTTTAATTTCAAGGTAGAACTGACCTAATGTTTTCTCTCCAATCTTTTCCTTTATTGCGATTAGCTAAAGGTGATGCAGGAGAAGGGTGCCAACAACTTACAATTTCTATATTCATTCCCTTTAATGCTTTAATGGCTCTTTTTTCAGCATATTTTCCAATTCCTATTACTTTGTTAATGCCCATTATTTTCACTACTTCTTTCAGATGTTGGTCGCACCTTTGTATCAATTCTTTGACATATTCACCAGATATCTTATCGGGCGTGATATTTGTAGCCCTCTCTCCATTGAACAACATCAATGGACAGTGATTTACAACGAATACATTAGAGAATATTTTTTCAGAATCACCATATTGTTCTTCTAGTAAATTCCATAACCTCGTTCCCGAGACTTCTTCTTTATGCCAGTTTAGTCCTGTGACTGGCCTCTTAGGGTGTAAATTCCGTGGCTGTTTCACCTCTAGATCTCTGATATTTAGCAAATCTCTGACTACTGTTGTTGCTGAAAAGGGAATACCCATTTGCCCCATTCCATGAGGTCCAGGATTCATCCCTAGGAGTAGCGTCTTTGCCCCCTTCCCTCCACCTAATTCTATGAATGCTTTATGCGGCTTCCATGCATAAATAAGAGGGTTATAGACACAATCTATTTTTTCATCCTGAATTAAATATTGTCCGATTATGTCAACATCATCTCTCAGTCTCGCTGCTGCCTGAATAAGTTCTTCAATTACCATAATATCACTATTGTTTTATGTCTCTAACATCTGCTTCTGTAATTTGTTTTAAATCATTAGGGGTAATTGGAAATACCGTATCAGCAGTGCCCCCTGCCCCCCAAATTAATTCATATTTGAAAAGATCCTCATC
>Ga0213868_10001216_pt1 | contig 24843 bp, 16 predicted proteins | sample PICome_9_FD_160087 | JGI IMG/M metagenome (GOLD analysis project Ga0213868, IMG submission 160087) | Coastal seawater microbial communities near Pivers Island, North Carolina, United States - PICO127 | ecosystem: Environmental > Aquatic > Marine > Coastal | place: USA: North Carolina... | reverse complement strand
CCAGCATCGACGTTGGGAGCCTCCGTTCGATGCTGGGTTCCGATCTGGACAATGATCTTCGCTTTTTCAGCGGCATCCACAGCCCGCTTCAATGCCTCGAATTCGATCCCAAGCGGCTTCTCCGCGTAGCAGTGCTTTCCCGCCTTGGCCACGGCTTCAAGATGGAGGGTGTGGACGTGATCAGGCGAGGCAATCATCACCGCATCCAGATCCTTCATCTCCAGCATGTCACGGTAGCTTGTGAACACCTTCGGCGTTTTTCCGGACCATTCCTTCACATAGGCTGCGGCCTTTTCACGGGCTGGCCGGTAGGGGTCGCAGACCGCAACGACTTCGAGATTTTCGGCCTCTGCGTGCTGCTTTACATAACGTTGGTGGGTGCCGAATCCGCGCTGACCACAACCGATCTGGCCAATGCGAATACGATCGTTTGCCCCGATGCGACCCGTGTAGGCAAAGGCCGACGAGGTTAAGGGCATCACCCCTAGAGCGGAGGCCGTAGCAGCTTGGCCAAGAAAGGTACGACGAGTGATAGGATGCGGAGTTTCTACTTGTTGTTTCATGGGGCGATAGGGAGTTCTAACCAACGGAGACTCGATTTAGGCAATAAATGATCCCCAAGGCAAACATCTTCGCTCTGTCGAACTTCTCCGATTCAAGAGCCTACGATAAGTAGCTCAGACTTCTAACCTGTAGCCCTGTCATATTAATGACCCAAAACCATATATATATATATATATATATATATATTATTTATTTGGATACAATTTATTCACCGATCAAATCATTTTCAAGTAAGATCCAGAACATCGCGCATCCAGCCCGCAATTCCCGCGAGCCGCTTGCGGTCCCCGCCGGCAACTTCGGCAGTCGCCCAGCCCGAGAAGGACACGCGATCTAACTCTTCTCGCACACTCGCCCAATTGACCTCACCCCCATCGGTTCCCGTGGTGATCCCTTCTAGTTTCAGTTTGGCGTCGCCGAATTCCCGATGCCCCCGATCTTTTATATCGAGTTTGTAAATCCGACTACCTAACGCCTTAGCCCAGTCTTCGGCCGATTGCTCCGTCCATGTAACCGTATTACCAAGATCAAAATAAGAGCGCACAAAGGGAGAATCAAACGAATCGATGAAACGGGCCATTTCTTCTCCCGTTTTTAGAAAAGTCGCCCGAACATTCTCGATACACAAATGGATGCCCAATTTTTCCGCGATTGCTACCGCTTCATGCACCCGTCCTTGCCAAAGTCGAAAATTTTCATCGTAAGGTATTTTTGGATTTTCACTGGCTAAAACAAGAACTGAGTCACCCCCAAGTCGATTGGCAAAGTTCACGGCGCCTGCGATATCCGGTTTCGACGAATGAATTACACCATGCACCGGAAGCCCAGTCTCCCTAATCGCTGTTACGAATTCGGATGTATCCGCTGCATGGTCAGTTTTTACCTCCACCCCATCGAAACCGATATCTTTCAATAACCGAAACTTCTCCACAATATTCAAGCTGGGCTCGTCAATCATGTGATATTTTACCGCGATCCTGATCTTCCCTGCGAGCGGACCAGGCTTAGCGGCAAGACGCAGAGACGGCAGGGACCCGAGGGCTACCAAGCCTGCTGATGATCTCAAAAATTGCCTGCGGTTCGATTGTTGCATTACGCTAGGTTTCTTTCTAAGGGGTAAGAACCACTGATAGAATAAAAAAGTCACTGGGAAGCCAAAAGAAATCCTTTTCTTTCCCGGGAAATATCTAATCCTCAAAACTTCGAACAACTGTATCATCTCGATTCGGACTTTGACGAGTCATCCAACCGTTTGAGCGTCTTCCCTCGCATCGCGCTCAATTGAAAAATGAACTCCTACTCGCAGAAAGCCAAGGTCGCACGGCTCCTTAGACAATAAGGCACCCTACTACGAGCTGCGGTTTGATGGCGGTTACGAAGATTGCTTCGGGAACGATGCTTCGATGAAGGGTACACCAATCCTTAAAGACTCAGCTAAGAGCATCAGCCATTCTCAATTTAACGTAACTTAACGGCTAGGCTGGTCGTCCATTTATTTCATGGAAAAGGGCAAGACCACGATGACGACTCAGGATAAAAATAAACCAACGTATATCAAATATGCCAAGAGAGCCTTAATGGGCCTTTTCCTTGTATTGATCGTTTTCTTACCAATCGCCCACTATCTAATCTATGTTCAAACGACAAACAGTGGACTCACATTCTCTAATTCTCTAAGAATTCCCGAGCTGCTTACTTTTAAGGACGAGGGCGGTCAGAAGGTCTTCGAATTGAAACCGCAATACGGCCACTCGGAATTCCTTAAAGGAGGAAAGACTGAAACGATGGGATACAACGGCAATTTTCTAGGGCCTACTATTCGGGTGGACAAGGGGGATGAGGTAGTCATCAACGTCGCCAATCAACTAGATGAAATGACCACTGTCCATTGGCATGGCATGCACGTGCCGCCCGACATGGATGGCACGCCTCACCAAATGATCCCTGCCGGAGGGACTTGGCAGGCGCGGTTTCCCATTTTGAATGAGGCGTCCACGATGTGGTATCACCCTCACCCTCACGGCAAGACTGCCCAACAAGTCTATCGTGGACTTGTGGGGCTCTTCATCATCGATGATGAAAATAGCAAAAGTCTCGAACTACCAAGCCAGTACGGGATCGACGACATTCCCCTCGTAATCCAAGAACGCCTTTTCAACCAAGACGGATCACAGCGATACGAACTGAATCGGGGCGCCTACTATGGCGACACCATCCTCGTAAACGGGACCCACAATCCGCATGTTTCGGTTCCCGCACGCAATGTCCGATTTCGACTTCTGAACGGGTCGAATGCACGAGCATACCACTTTGGATTCAATGATGATCGCCCGTTTTATCAAATCGCCACCGACGGGGGGCTTTTGGAATACCCGCACTTGACGAAACGACTCAGACTCTCACCCGGCGAGCGAGCGGAAATCGTCGTAAATCTTTCCGATGGGAAAGAGACCATGCTAAAAAGCTTCCCCGAGGATGAAGTAATGCTCTTAGCCGAAGCGGTTTTTGCGGATGGCATCGGAAATGGTCATTTCGAGATTCTCAAAATCATTCCCGAACCGACAGAGGCGGCGTCTACTGACTTGCCCCATACACTCAACAAAATTGAACGCTGGCTACCCGAAGATGTGGTCAAGACTAGGCGAATGGTATTAGGCGGACCCATTCGGGAAGGGCGTCCTCCTCCAGGGCCCGGACCCAGAATACCGATCAACGGAAAGTTGATGGATATGGGCAGAGTCGATGAAGTAGTAAGGTTAGGCGATATCGAGATCTGGGAAATTGTGAACCGCGGGGGCCAAGCCCACCCGTTTCACATTCATGATGTTCAATTTCTGATTTTGGATCGCGATGGAACACCACCTGAACCTAGCGAATCGGGCTGGAAAGACACCGTTCTGGTTGGAACCAATGAGACCGTGCGATTCATCACTCAATTCAATACCTACGCTAATCCAGATATTCCATACATGTATCATTGCCACATCCTAGAACACGAAGATGGCGGTATGATGGGCCAATTCCTAGTCATCGATCCAGATTCAGATTAGATATCGGTTTCATTAATTCCTTTTCGACCGAGATTGTGCCCAGTATGAAAGTTGGTGGGATTACCCATGAAGCAAAAATCTCCAGTACAAGAGTTACGGTTTGCTGGCGATTATGAGGGTTGATTCCGGAAAGAGTCGCCGCCATGTTCAGGTGATGTACCTTTTCAAACGCTTCCCGGTCGTCCCATCATCAAGGATTGCCGCGTTTCTGCTGGCCACCACTACGGTCTTTTCTCTCCACGCGGACCCCCACATGCATCGCTGGGAGGAAGCCGGACGGGATCCAGATCGAATTGCCCTCACATGGACCGGTGATCCTGCTACGTCAATCGCGGTAAGCTGGCGAACCAGCTCCGACATAAGCGAGGCTTTTGCTGAAATCGCCCTCTCCACCCCAGAGCCACGATTCGATTTCCACTCTAGACGTCAAAAGGCAGAAACGGAATCTTTGGAGCTCAGTTCCATACCGGAAAACCATCAAGACGAAGTAAACTACCACTCGATAGCATTTGAAGATCTTAAACCAAGTACAAAATACCTCTATCGCGTAGGAGATGGAGGTGACTATTGGAGCGAATGGGTCGAGTTTCGCACCGCCTCCGACAAATCGGAACCGTTTAGTTTTGTCTACTTTGGAGATGCTCAAAACGACGTTCTTTCGCATTGGTCGCGAGTCATTCGGGCCGCCTATGCCAAAGCGCCTACCGCCGGGTTTTTCCTCCATGCCGGTGATCTTATAAACGATGGGCATTTCGACGAAGAATGGGGACAGTGGTTCAAGGCTGGAGGTTGGGTTCACTCTTCAGTTCCTAGCGTCGTCGTGACGGGGAATCATGAATACCGGCCCTTACCGAATCGTGAAGCGGGCACCCGCTATCTCGCCCTTATGTGGCAACCTCAATTTCAACTTCCTACCTACGATGTCCTGCCTCCTGAGCTGGCCGAAACTGTTTACTATCACGACTACCAGGGTGCCCGTATCATCGTTCTGAATTCGAATGCGATGCAGGAACAGCAGGTCGAATGGCTGGACCAGCGTTTGGAAGAAAACCCAGGGGAATGGTCCATCGTTACCTTTCACCACCCCATGTTTTCCTCGGGCAAAAATAGGGACAACCAAGCGATGCGGGATCTTTGGAAACCGGTCCTAGAAAAACACAAAGTGGATCTTGTTCTTCAGGGGCACGACCACACCTATGCCCGCGGTCATATTCCCGTCAGCATGCGCGCCAACAGCAATAGCCAGAACGTTCAAACCATGTACATAAATTCGGTGAGTGGCCCCAAAATGTATGAATTCATGGAGACGGGTTGGGATGTCTATGCTCCAGAAGGCGTTGTACTCGATCGCAGCGCTGAGAACAGCCAGTTTTTTCAAGTGGTTTCTATTGATGGGTCAAAGCTGACCTATAAGGCGTTCACCGCCAACGGGCTAATCTATGACGCCTTCCAGTTGATCAAAAAGAGTAATGGGGCCAAACGGATTTCCCGTCTAACCGTGGATGTCGATAAAGAATACCGATACGAGAATACCGCCCCCTATGGCAGGGGGCCGGCGAAACCAAAGACCAGGTAGCGTCTCAATTCATTAGATACCCCAAACAGCTCTCTAATAAATCTCATGAAAATAGGTGTCATTGGAACAGGCTGGGTCGCAGGACTTCATCTCGATGCGCTACGGCAAATTGAAGAGGCGGAAGTGGTTGCGATCGCGGGTAGAAATGAAACGCGAGCGAAAGAGCTCGCTCAGCCGATGGGAGCGAAAACCTACTCTGAGCCGCTTTCGATGCTCCGCGCGGAATCGCTGGATGCGGTCTTCATTCTACTCCCTCCTCACCTCCACGGCGATCTCGAACGGGCTTGTTCGGAACACGTCAAAGGCGTGCTCATCGAGAAACCAATCTCACAGTCGCTCGAAACGGCTCTTGCGATAAACGAAAGTTTCAAAAAAGCGGGCACCCTCGTATCGGTCGGCTACATGAATCGCTACCGGCAGTCCGTTCAAAAGATACGAGAGCTCTTCTCGCAATCTGAAAACGAGGGAATCCTAGCCCAAGGCTGGTGGACCACTCAAATGCCACCACCGCTTTGGTGGCGGGCCTTTGATCGTTCCGGCGGGCAGTTTGTCGAACAGTGCACCCATCTTGTCGATATTTGTCGCTACACGATGGGCGATATCGAGGAGGTTTCCGCTTATTCAACTCGTGGATACATGAGAGAAGTAGCCGGCTTTTCCGTTGATGACGCGATGGTCGTCAACGCGAAGTTTGCTTCCGGTGCCCTGGCGACTTTCTCAACGGGTTGCTTCCCTTTGGGCGGACATCCGGAAAGCCCCGGTGGAGGAATTGGTCTAAATCTCTCTTCTCGCAACCACCGCATCACCCTGTCGGGATGGAATTTTGAAGGAACGGTCCACTCCGGAGAGGAGACCCGAGAGACTATTCCCGTCGACGAAAACATCTTTTATATTCAGAACAAGGCCTTCCTCGATGCAGTCGCACAAGGGAGTACATCCGGAATCCATTCCTCCTACGAGGACGGAATGAAAACGCTCGCCACCACTCTCGCCGCAAATGAATCCGCCCGGGATCAAAATGGCAGCCCGGTAAGGGTCGCGTTTTAGATTTCCGGATTTTGGTAGGGCTGACTACGTGTCGGTCGTAGCCTCGGCTAATTCTGACCCTTAGTCAGTTGCCCCTTCCCATAGCAATTGGCGACTGCTTAAGGCTTCGGCCGTGAGCTTATTCGAACGGATAAGCCGCCCTACCTAGCATCGATTCAAATCCATTTAAAGAGGGCGATCACCGATCCCGTTTACAGCGTACGAAATAATGTTCTGGATGCAGATTCGATCAACCGACTAGTATAGCCGTTGATGGAGCGAACTACCAGATTTCTGCTAGCGATCGGAGCCGGTCTTCTTTGGCTTCCCACTTCCCTTCCTTCTGAGGGTGCTTCCCCTGACTTCGAAAGCTGGCCGCAATTCCGCGGCCCAGATGGAATGTCCGTTGCCAGGGATCAAGAAATTCCAATGGATTTCGGGCCCAACGAAAATGAGCTCTGGAGTACATCCATCCCGAGAGGAAACTCATCTCCTATCATCTGGAGGGACCATCTTTTTCTATCTGCCTATCACGATGATAAACGCATCATGCTCGCCATCGACCGGTACGACGGAAGTCTGATATGGGAACGAAGCGTCACCGCACAAAGTCCCGAAGAGTTCACGCATCGTCTTTCCGGTCCCGCTGAATCGACTCCCTGCACCGACGGGAAACGAGTCTATTTCTATTTTGGCAACTACGGTCTAATTGCCCTAAATCTAGACGGTTCGCTCGCGTGGGAAAAGCAGCTCAGTAAGCCTCGCACAGGAATGGGGACAGGTACGTCACCCATTTTGATTGGTAACTCGCTCATACTGATCCGTGACGGTACCGATGATCCCTGCATTTTATCCTTGGACAGTTCTACAGGAGAAGAAATCTGGAAGCGCCCTCGACTGGGGTACACTACCAGCCACTCCTCTCCCTTTGTATGGAAAAATAAGTTACAAACAGAATTGCTTATCGCCGGAGCCAGTTCCCTTGTTTCCCTCAACCCCGCAACAGGAAAGCTTCTTTGGAAAATCGAAAACACAAACGGCTTCCCCTGCACAACCCCCACTGGCAATGCGGACCGACTCTTTTTCGCCTCCTGGTCGGCTAACAGCTCCGGGGGCCGCGATACATTGGAAGCCCACTTCGACGATGACATCAAATTTTCGGAAGCGGAACTCGCAGATCCAAATCTGTTTTTCCGCCGTTTCGACCAAAATCGGGACGGAGTCATCGAGCGGCACGAGCTCCCTCCGAGTCGGGCTAGAGATGTATTCAAATGGCTCGACCGAAATGACAATCAGCTTTGGGAAACGGACGAGTTCGATATATTACTACGACCTCCTGGCAAAGGGAGAAATATCATGGTCACTGTAAGACCGGGTGGCACTGGTGTCCTAAACGATACTGAATACATTGCTTGGGAATGGCGAAAGCACCTCCCCTACACCGCCTCGCCCCTTGTGAGCGAGAATCGGGTTTATTTGGTCAAATCGCTCGGCATCATCACTTGCCTGAATACAGAAACCGGAGAGTCTCACTTTGAAGGCATGAGAACCGGAGTCAAAGGAGAGTACTTCGCTTCACCGATAAAAATCGGTAGCCATATATTGATTACATCCAGTCTTGGAATTCTAACTCTTATCAAGGATAGCGACATATTCGAAATCGCCGCTCAAAACGATATCGGCGAAGAGATTGTTGCCACCCCCGCATTAGTCGACAAAACCCTATACCTGCGTTCCTTAGAACGCTTGTGGGCATTTAAGAAAGAGTGACCACAGCGATGGCACCCAAATGCCGCATCGTGATGAACTAAAGCCGTCTTACGCCCTGAAGGGGACCAAGCAAGCCAACCGCAGGGTTGATTCTCAGTCCTTCGCTTTACAGGAAGCCCTTATGCTCCACTAGAACAAAGGGGACAGTAGATCATTTACGAACAAGGCTTACTCCGAAAAGTAATGAGTACACTGTCGTTATTTATACTCCTTTATCATTGCTGATCCTCGTCGGTCGCTCTGATATGCAGCGATGGGAGGATTTTTTGAGGGGCTCGGGAAAAAGGCAGGAGAGGCTTATAATAAGTCCCGTTGGCTTTATGATTCCTTACTTGGAAGCGAGGAAGACCGCATCGTCTCGGAGTATAAACTGGGCCATCAGATGGCCAAAGAAATCACGGTCGAACGTGAATGGGTAGAAATCGATTTTATAACAGTGCTCCATAAGCGACTAGCAGCATGGATCAAATCGCCTCACCGATTCAACTGTACGGTTATACGATCGGGAGAGGTGAATGCCTTTGCACTGCCGGGCGGATATATCTTTCTAACGGATGCCATCGTAAATTTCTGTGAGCACAATGAAGACGAGCTCGCCTTTATTATCGCTCATGAAATGGGCCACGTAGTGAAAGGGCATGCATTTGATCGCATGATAGCCGAACATTCTTTTCAAGTGATCAGCAAATGGCTGCGTGCCGGTCGTCTCCTAGGGGCTACCGCCAAACAGGCCACGCTGAAATTCCTTAAAACGCAGTATTCACGCGACAACGAATACGAGGCGGACGACTTCGGCATACGGCTCACACTAGCAGCCGGCTATGACTCCAAGGGAGCCGTTCGCATGTTTGAGCGGCTGAAGACTTTAGGGGAATCGGATATACCCGAATATTTCTCCACCCACCCTTCTTTCAACTCACGCATCGCACAGATTAAAAAAGCGGCACTGCGCGCACGGCCTCGATGATCGGATGGAAGAATCAAACTCCGTTAGACACAGCAAAAAGGTCAGCACCTGCAATTAAAAATACGGTATCTATTTTTCGTATCCATCAAGAAACCGAAGACCCAACCAATCCACGGAATTTCTAATTTGAAAGCACGAAGTAAGGGATTGAAGATGACGAAATAAATCAGCCCTTCACCCTACTTTCCAAACCAAGTCGAATACATTGTAACGAAGGTACCGAGCCGTAGCCGAAATGACCAACAGTCTTCACTATAGCTATGCGCCGTTAGGCTAAGGGCCCTTAAGATTCCGTAAAAAGCTGCGACAACGAAAAGTCAGCCGGCACTACTCGATGGCGGTTTGGCGAATCTTATAAAAGCTGCGTTCACCCTGCAGTTCCGCTTCGAACTGCAAGGGCTCTCCCAACTCATTGAATACGGGAATACGAGATTGAAGAGGGATCCAGGATTCCGGCTGTTCCAGCGTATCCGTTCCTAAAAGTTCATATTGATAGCCACGGCCCGGGGATTCGAGGGAAATGCGGTATGCGTCCGATTGCATTCGCTCAATCGTTACCGGTCCTGTGAACACCGCATCCGCGTCATCGAAGTCCAGCTGAACGAAAACGAAAGAGGTATCGGGCAAAGTGATTTCCATTGATGGGCCGGCGGGCACGAGCGAATATTCTTGGGCCTGGCCATGGTAGGCGGGATCGCCTTCGGTATAGGTCATGTAAGATACCTTAAGCGGGACTCTCCCGAGGTTCATTTCTGCAATTAAGGACTGCGTCGTTTTGTTCAGGAGATAGACCAGCAAACGATCTCTACCCTCCGCCTGCATGGCCAGACCTTGAACTTGATTGGGCACGGATATTTCCAAGGGTGTAATTCGACCTTCGGCGGCTCGCGAAAAGGCATCGAAAATGGCTCCGGAGGCGGTGACCTGACCGGTATCGGGATCAATCAGACTGCGAAACCCGCCGGTGGCTGCGGGGTCCGGGTTATTGGAGATCCAGGTCAGCGGCCAAACCGATGCCATATACACATCGTTTCGTATCATGTGCATCATTACATCTGCTTGAACGAGCCCCTGGTAAAAAGGAGTGCCGGTCGTTGCGCCTGGAGCTTCTCTAGCGGGGCCGATATTCCATTCGAGGTAAGCGAACTGCAGGTGGGGCTTGTTGTACTGGGTCTTCCAATTGTTGAACTGGTTGATTCGGTTATTCTGCTCGTTGAACGAAAATTCATTGCGCCAGTCTTCGAGGTAAAACTCTCCCCAGACCCGATTGTAGTAGTACCAGTGATGTTCGTAGATATCCACATGATCGCCGACTTGCTCGACCAGGTTCCTGACCTGATTCCACTGGATTAGATTAGCGATGATCTTCGCTTCAGGATCCACCTGTTTGATAGCCGCCGAATAGTCAGGGATCAGGGGAATATAGTCCTCAATCGGGATGTGTTTGTTTTGCTCCGGCTGGTGCCCCGCTTCATTATCCAAGTAGTAGTAGCGAGGTTTCGGGTCTTGCGTCATGCACCACTCGACCAGCCTGACGGCTTTATCAATGGAGTCCTGCTTTCGTCCATTGCGGTATCCCTGAAACATGTTGATGCCGATCAGCGGTTCGGCACCGACTTGCCTACAAATACTCAGAAAATCTTGCAGACCCATGCGATTGGCATTTTCCGCTCGAAGCTCATTCTTTCGCTCTTCGGTCAATTGATTGATGTAGGAAGGATCCCAGAAATTCGCATAGGCGTTGTGGTAAGGAAATTCCCAGTCCCAAAAAGACACCAAATGACCGCCGGGATACCTCAGGTTTTTAATCCCGGAATCAATCAGAGCCTGGATCTTCTCACCATCCTGCCAACTGCTAATATCTTCGTGCGAATAAACGACATTGGCTCCGACCAGCAGCGGTCCGGATTGCGCACCTGAGGGGGTCCCGATATCAATCACCAGATCGGCAGCAGAAACGGTGAACAGTGAAAAAGCTCCCACCGCCAAACCCAAGTAAAGTGACAAGCAGTATTTTAGGGAATCCAGTTTCATGAGGGATCGAGTCACGCTCGGGACAGCAATACTGGTAGCTCTGAATTGTCGATAGGTTAATCGCAGAAATTCCTGCAAGGCTCCGGTTCCAATTCGTACCCACCATGAACGCCTCAGCCTAAAGAAGCTAAATATCTAAAAGAGTGGAAGGACCGGAGCAATCGGAATACTCTCACTCTCCGTAGAACAGCGGTTTAGCTTTCGACTCATTTGGCAGTATCTAAGACTACTCTGGCAAGCCCACCGAGCACTCGGCGCCTTCGCATTTCTCGTCGATTTTGTTCTTGTCGGCACCTTGGATTGCGGTGCGGAGAACGACACCTGCATTGACGGCGGCACTGAGATCTACGGTGGCTTTAAGCGTCTGGTAAGAGATTCCATCTGTTAGCGCTTTTTCCATACGACCACCTGTACAATGTTCACAACCGCGGGTTAATACGACGGCTAGACCGATTAGGTGTTTTTCGCGGTCCGTGAGCTCCTTCGAACCGCCGGTGGCGGCGAGGGATTCGGAGATTTTAAATTCTGATGCGTCCATATTGGTGATTTGGGTTTCTAGATTCTCTTTCCGTGTTAAATGAAGCATTGTTGACATGCAATTTCCAGTTTATCCCTTGGAGATATTGTACAAGTATTCGCCAGTTCTGATGAAGAGTTTATTTCCGGATACGACTGTCGTAGAGACCGTAAAGCTTCATCAAGCTCGGTATCGCTCCAGCCGAGATCATCGGCTAGAATGAACACGACGTTCATGGGCTTTGCTTCATTGGCAGCGGCGTTACCGATAGCAATGAATGCGAATACAGCCAGAAGCGTGAGGAGGAAGTATTTTCTCATATAAGTTTCTTGGTATTCACAAATTGTAATACTACTTACCAAAACGAATGAGCATATGGTAAAAGTGATAAGATTTTAAATCAACAAGATACGCCCCGACCCATTCGACAGGCTCATGTCGGGAAGTGGTAGCTACATGATGCCTCCTCCCGTCTTCTCCTACTTATACTGGTCATCCTGCAACCCGCGACCCAGGGCGTATCCTGTTATCAATTACTATATCGTATACGGTTTGCGGCGTTTGTAGGTGCGCATGCTATTGGCCTCCGCATCCCCGATGAAGCGTTCCTTCTTCGGATCGAAGGTGACCTTGCGTCCCAGCTTCCAACTAATGGCCGCCGCGAAGCAGGCCATGTGTCCATAGCGAACGGCCGTGGAGTTGCAAATTGGGTCCTCCCGAGTCTTAACGCAATCGAGGAAGTTGCGGGCATGCAACACTGGATCCGTGCCGTTGAGCTGGTCGTAGGTTTTGTTTTTTAGCATTTTGGGATTGCTGGTTACGATTGCCTTCGCATCCCCTGCTTCTACCCAGCCTTCATCGCCTTCGAAGCGAACAGGGCAAGTACCGAGTCCTTCCTGCCATACGCCTTCCCCTTCAAAACCGGAAAGGCGCATCACCAGTTTGACGCCATTCGAATACTTCGCGACTATCTCACCATCCGATACCGGCTCGTATTCAATAGGAGTCGTTCCATCGGCATCGGCCGCCCACTGGCAGACGTCAATTGTATGGGACCCCCACTCAGGCAATCTCCATGCCGCATACAAACCCGCGTGATTGCGCCAGCGACCTCTGCAATAGGCAGCGTTAAAGTCCATCCACGGCGACGGGCCGAGCCACTTGTCCCAATTAACATCCGATGGGTCCGGCTGAGGTTCGGCCGGCAAAGGCTCTAGGTATTGCTGTAACTCCAAAATACCTGCATGAACGGACGTCACCTGCCCCAGTTTGCCGCTGCGGGCCAGATCAACCGCCAGCTTGAAATTGGGAACGCTCCGTCGTTGCGTTCCCGCTTGGAAGACGCGCTTGTGTTTCCTAATCGTGTCATCCAGTTGCTGGCATTCCATGATATTCATGGCGCAAGGCTTTTCGCAATAGATGTCCTTACCTGCGCGGGCAGCGGTGATAGAGGCCGTTGTATGCCAGCGATCCCCCGTCGCAATGATCACCGAGTCGATGTCATCGCGCTCCAAGACTCCTGACATGTCGTCGTAGGTCACGCAATCCCTATTCCCGTATTCGCGGTCCGCTAAACGTTTGATGATTTCGCGACGCTCCTTTTGCACATCGGCGATGGCGACGAATTGACAGTCCTTTTGAGCGAAGAATCCCGCCAGGACCTTTCGTCCCCGTGGGCCCAATCCAATTCCTCCCACGACAATTCGATTGCTGGGAGCCACGGCTCCATTTTTGCCCAGAGCGCTGGCCGGTATCAGCGTCGGCATGCCGATAGCGGCAGCGGCAGTTGTTTTTATGAAGTTACGGCGATTTGTTTTTTTATTCATGATTTTAGGATTTTTATAGATTTTCAAGGACGAGCCTCGGTGAATTCTTGAGGTAGTGGCCGATCTCCGAGCGGCCATTAACAGTGGGTAGTTGATTCCGCTTAGCGGGATCAGTAACCGCTCGAAGATCGGCCGCTACCAAATTTAGAAACGAGAAAACTTCGAGATATTTGTTCGAAAGAAATAACATGGCGTCTTCAGATTAAAACTGTTTAGAAATTTAAGAGATCTCAATAAAATTGAGACTCAATTTGCTCTTCTCGCACATACGCTCGCTATATCTCCAATCAGAACCCAATCTGCCGAAAAAAACTCTTTCTCAAAATAGGGGTCCCGATATCAGTAAAGATCAATGTAAATTTGCGAACGCCCAAAGGCGCACCAATGATTCCAGCCATCAGACCCATACCTGCGGCGGCAGCACTTTTGAGTAAATCGCGACGATGCAGGCCGCGTTTGAGGTTACTTGAGTCTTTCATAATATTCCGTTGCCTTACTCGACTCCCGCCAATCGCTGCACTTGCTTGAAAGCGCTTGTAAAGCTCGTCTTTGTGAAGTGCTCCATGCCGATGAAGCCATCGTATTCAAGGCGACGCAGCTCATTGAAGATGTGTTCGTAGTTGACCTCTCCCGTTCCCGGTTCGAGGCGTCCTGGCACACTACCTACTTCGACGAGCTGGATGAGCCCCTCGGCCATGCCTTCCCTCAGATTCCGAGTCAGGTTGCCCTCGGATTGCTGCAAATGGTAAATATCAAAGTCCAGCTTCACATGAGGATGATCTACTTCGCGCAAGATCTTGAATCCCGCTTGAGCCGACTGGACCGTCATCTTCGGTTTCCAATATTGATTGAGCGGCTCCAAGGTCAGGTAGACGCCCGCTTCCCCTGCGATATCTCCTGCTTTCCTCAAGCCGGATATAATTTGCTTATACTGCGTTTCCCAAGGAATCGTATCGGAACGCTCCCCCACGAAACTCACCAAATTCTGAGCACCGAGGACCTTGGCGGCATTGACTGCCTTGGTGAAGAAATCGAGATAATCTTTCTCCTTCCCTGTGACGGTCAGTCCCGTACTCAAACCCACCTTTCCCGTGCCCGCGAGAGAGGCGCAACGCATGCCATGCTTATCCGCATTACGGCGGTATTCGTCGAGGTCCAATCCGCTGAATACTCCGATCTGATACGCTTTGGCTCCCAGACTGGCCGCCAAATCAAAGCGCTTAGCGACCGGCATGTCCTTGGCTTGTCGTGCAAAGTTCGCACCCATGCGAACCGCGAGTGTGTACTTCGGCGGCGGTAACGCATCCGTCCTATTTTTATCCGCACCGAGCGCTTTTCCCGCCAGTGCGAACTGTAGAAGCCCCGCAGCTCCTGCTAGAAATTTACGTCGAGAGCAGTGACTGTCTGCTCGCATAGATGAGTGTTCGTTTTTCATTTTCTTAAATATTAATCCGCTCTAGGTCGCTGAAGATCTTGGATAGGGAATTAAATCGAGGACTCCGCTAAGGGTTGCGCCCCTCGCCAACCGACCTTCAGACGCTGAGAGAGTTTAGCGGCCAACGAGACGAGTGCGAGAGCCCGTATCAAAAAATTTGACGCGATGATCGTCGTTATTGGGGGCATATCAATTGGCTTCATCATAATCTTAATTTTTCTCTTAATCTTAATCTAAACCCGGGTTTTCTTTTTAGGTTGAGAGAACAAGAGTCAGAATAAGAAACGGAGCACTTAGTTATCGTATGAAGCGATCGAATACATTATACATCATTCGCTGTACACGCGGGTCTGGCCCTTGGGGTTTGGCATGCCTGTGTGCAGGCAGCACGTGTCCAGGAGGCGACGAGAGGCCCTGGGCCCACCAAATTGTGCCGGCATTGAAGACGATGTTGTTACTGGGACCATCGTAAATCGTTGCGGCGTGGGGGCTGTATCTCCCGTTGTCAGGCATCATAGGGCCCTCGGCAACAACTTCCATCCCTGGCAGGTTCATTTCGGCAGCACCGTGCCACTCCCACCCGACCAATCCCGGAACAGTGTCACCTGCCTTCATCCCGGTACCTTCATAGAGCCAATGCTGTGGCCTGGTACAGGTCCAGGCTCCGCCACCAATGCCAGCAGTTCTCCCTCCCATGAGCTTCGCGCCGCTGGGTCCGGGAGGGTGGTCGTGCTTCTCACCACGAGACTCCTGAAGCAGCTGGTAAGTTTCCGCGCCAAGGAACTTGCCTTCGCGGCGGATCACGCGATGGGCTTGCCCTGAATGAGAGGGGAGCAGCGGTATGACGCCCCAAACTGAATTGCCGCTCAGAAATGCGAGGTTGACGCCAGCATCACGAGCGGCGCTGACGTTGTCGTACATTTCAGGAGTCCAATACTCGTCATGGCCGACGGAAATGAACCCCTTGGCCCGCTTGAGCCCCGGTCCATCCGTGTGCGTATCCACATTTGAGATATACGACACATCGTAGCCCTCTTGCTCGATCCAATAAGAGAGCGGGAATTCCCAAAGCAGGAATTCTCCCGATCCAACCGACTTTGTATTTACAACCAGGTGATCCTGGCAGAACTGTGCGTAAGGACGATCAAAACTCACCCAGCCAGTGTCAGCTGCGTCAGTGCTCCATTTCTTCCGCTTCTTAGCGCCATTGTACCCGTTCGCGTCGTTGTGATAGAGCGACCACTCATTGGTAGGCCAGCTGTTGTAGGTGGCCCACGTAATGTCGCTGCATTGGAAAAGTAGATCGCACGGGCGTTCATCGCGTACGATGAAGATGACATAGCTCTGAAAGCCTCCTTCCTTGGCCGTGAGCTTGCCCAAATAAACGCCGCTTAGCCAATTCTTGGGAATTTCAAACTCTACCGACGGTTCCCACTTGCATTCACGTAAACGGTTTTCGCCGATCTCCGGATCCGGCTGGGTCTTGCCCTGAATAGACGAAAACTTCTTCATGAAACGACCGCCTTTTCCACCGTAATAGCCAGTACGGTAAATCTCCAGATCGAACTGCGACACCGGGTTGGCGCTCACCATGACCTTGAGTCTTTCGCCCGCCGCCACGCTCGTCTCGGAACAATAGCCCTCGATGCGCGGAGAACGCCACAATTCCACCGGCTCGTTCATAACGACATCGACCTTCGTAAGCATCCAGTCTCGCGTGCCGCGTTTGGCATTTTCAATCTGGATCGGATTCGATCCAGATTGCCCTGAGCCTACTTGGAGTGAGCCAGTCGAAGGGCTTTGTCCTAATAAAGTGGGAACGCCTGATGTAAGCCCAATACCTGCCACAGCGGCAGCACCTTTTAGTAAATCACGGCGTTGAATTCCGTGTTTGGGGTCGCTTGAGTTTTTCATGATAAATAAATACTTTAATTACCTAGATTCAAAAAAGGCTTCGATAGCGCCCATAGGTTGATGGTGAGCGGGAATCTCTTTTCGCATCTTCGTTTTGATAGCCGCGTATTCGGGATTGCTTGCGAGGTTCGTCCACTCCCATTTGTCTTTCGCACGATCGTACAGTTCTTCCGTTCCGTCCTCGTATACAATATATCGATACCGTTTGGAACGAACGCCGAAGTTCTTGTATCCGAAAAAGGTGATCGTCGTATCATCCCAAGCGGCGTCCGGATTCTTCATCAAAATGGAGAGGTCGTTGCCTTCAAGTTGTCCCCTTGGGGGCTCGAGCCCGGTTAATGACGCCAGGGTCGGATAGATATCCAGCAGGTTCGCCGGCTTGTCGGTGACGGTTCCCGGCGTGGTCACGCCAGGCGCGACCCACATGAGGTTGACCCGCGTCGCCCGCTCCCAAAGGGAGTATTTCCCCCAACGCCCTTTTTCGCCTAGCTGGAAGCCGTGATCGCTCCACAGCACTATGATCGTGTTATCGGCGTACTTGGAACCCTCAAGCGTCCCCACGATTTGACCAATGAGGTCGTCCACCATGGCCGTGCTGGCGAGGTAGGCCTGGATGGCTTGTTTCCATTGGTTCATCTCTCTGATTCTCTTCAGCCAGGGATTATGAGCCATCTTGGCATGAGCCGCGGGCACGTCATCAAGGTCGTCTTCCCGGAAACCTTCCGGAATTTGGATATCCTCCAGAGGGAATCGATCGAAATACTCCTGGGGCGCGTAGTTGGGCAAATGGGGCTGGAAGATGCCGACGCCAAGAAAGAAGGGTTCCTTCAGCTCGCCCTCGCGCAACTTATTCTTCGCCCAATTGACAGTTTTGCCATCCGGATGGTCATCCAAAGTCATGTCCGGTTGCATAGGGCCCCAATCGGCCTGCCGTGCCCATCCACCCAGGGGAGGATTGGAGGAAAACATATGCTTCTCGAACCAAAGAATGTCCTGCTTCTTGCTCGGGTAATATTCGTCGAAACCACGCCCTTTTACTTCTCGAATGAAATGCCCGCCGTGAAACAGTTTTCCCGTGCCCACAACGTGGTAGCCGTTCCGTTGGAAAAACTCAGGCAACAGAACCGAATCATTGAGGATCGGATTTCTCGTAAACGAATTCTTGTTGATATAATTGCCAGACGTCGACGGCCTGATCCCGCTCATAATGGCGGAGCGAGAAGGACCGCAGGCAGGGGCCGCGCAATGGGCATTGGTAAACACCATACCGTTGGAGGCCAGCGTTTCCATATGGGGCGTCTTGGCCTGAGGGTTGCCCTTAAGTACGCCGTTCCAGTCATTCATGTCATCGACCGCGATGAAGAGAACGTTTGGCTTCTCCGCACCACTTGCCCCACCAAGAATAAAACACAGTGAAAGCCCCAGCGGCAGGAGTATCGGTCTCAATTTATTCGAATTCATAATTACTGGATAGAGTTGTTTTTTGCCCACCAAGTGCACGAAGAGTCACTAAGAGAAAGACTTCGTGGTTCCTCCGTGTCCTCCGTGGTTAAATATATTTTCGATTCGTCTATCATCTCCCCTACTTTCCTTCCGCTTTCCATTGCTTCATCAGGTCGATATTCGCCTGCAATTTTTTGGCAGCCTCCGTCCTCCCGTGCTTCACCTGGGAACTGAGGTATCCCTTCAATTGACTGTCGTAAGCAGCGTCCGATTCGGGGAATCGCCCTTGATCATCGCTTTCGATGATCCAATTCGATAAGATACCCCGCATCTCCCTCAGCTTATCGAGATGCTTGGGATCGTCTGCCAGATTCCGAATTTCCCAGGGGTCTTCGCTCAGGTAATAAAGCTCTTCCTCGGGCCGCGTCTCCGCCATGATCAGCGACTGAGCGGCATTGAGCTTTCCATCGGCATAGAGCTGCTTCAACGGCGCCATGAACGGCTTCTTATCTTTATATAAGTTTGGCTGCAAATAAGGCCGCTTGGGATAGAAGTTGCGAATGTACTTGTAGTTGCCATTGCGGATACTGCGAATCCGGTCGGTGGTTTCATCGCATCGATCGCGGGCGGAGACCACATACTCCCTCAACTTCCGTTGAGGGCCGAAGAGCGGCCGGGCCTGCATGTACTCGGGAATATCGATTCCCGCGAAATACAAGGAACTGGCCGCCATATCGATATGCTCGATGAGCTCATCGCGCGTAGTCCCTTTTTCTATACGTCCCGGAGCCCACACCACAAAAGGTATCTTAATACCTTCTTCATAAAGGAACTGCTTGCCCCGCGCCTGGCTGATGCCGTGGTCGGTCATGAAGAAGATGATAGTATTGTCGAGGACCTCGTCGTCCTCGAGTCGCTGCAGAATGCGCCCTACTTCCCAATCGGTGTACTGCACGCTATTGAGATACTCGGCCCAGTCCTTTCGAAACACAGGGTCGTCCGGATAATACGGAGGAATGCTTACCTGGTCGGGCGTGATCAAGTCATCCAGCTCTTTTTTTACGCGAGCGTATTGCGTTGGAATATTTCTGTACTTTCCTCCAAACAGCTGGACCTGCGCGAAAAAAGGTTGTCCAGGCTTCCGTCCTGACCAATCCGGGGCATCGTATATTTCCCTGGGGTTCCACACGAAGTCATAGTCGGCCTTGCCAAAATTTTTGAAGGAAATGCTCGTATTAGAGGTGTAGTACCCCGCCTCCTTGAGCAACTCAGGCACCATACGAACAGGCTCGGGCAAGTACTGTTTGACCACGCCCCGCCCCGAAGGGTGGTTGTGGGCGCCGATGGTGGTTTGGTACATCCCTGTAATCATGGCGCTACGGCTTGAAGAACAAACCGCCGCGGTGACATAGGCATTGCTGAAGACGACGCCTTCCTTTGCGAGTCGATCCACATGGGGCGTATCCACCAGATCCTGTCCCTGATAGCCGAAATCGCAGGACATGTCGTCGACAACGATCCAGAGAATATTGGGCCGCTCCTTATCCGCTCCATACGCCGTGCCGCAAAACGAAAGACTCAGCGCTGCGATTACAGCGATAGTTACTTTTCGTGCGAAATGTTTGCGTATTTTCATTTTTGTTACGCCATCGCTTAGGCCTTCAGCATGCGTTGGAAGAGGTTGTGGGTTATTTTCTGGACGCGCTCGTCTACCCCTTGTTGAGCGACGCCATGCCTGACGGGGGTTTTGTGTCCCGGTGGGCTGGACAAGCCATTGGCCCACCAGATCGTTGCCGCATTGAAGACGACGTTGCCCTTGGGGCCGTCGTAGAGCGTGGAGGAGTAGTGCCCTACCGTCCTTCCGTTAATCGTTGCATCTCCCTCTGCGACGATATTCATCCCCGGGAGATTCGTGGCCGGAGCTCCATGCCACTCCCACCCCAAGAGACCTTTAACGGAATCTCCTTTCTTCATTCCCGTCCCCTCGAAGAGCCAGTGATCCGGCATGGCGCAGGTCCAATCGCCCGAGCCCATGCCGCGCCCAGTTTTTTGCTGATGATCCAGTCGCCCACCCATTAGCTGCGCGCCATCGGGACCCATATTGAATTCAAAGCCTTCCTGGTTTTGCAGCTCCCTTTTTTGCACTTCCGGAATTTTCTTAGGCATGGGCAAAAACCAACCTTCGCGCCGCACCGCCCGATTAGGCGTACCATCGCTGGAGGGCAACATCGGAACGACGCAGAGAACGGAATTGCCTCCAAAAAAGGCGAGGTTTACGCCTGCGTCACGGGCCTTGCTGACATTGTCGTACATCTCCACCGACCAGTACTCGTCATGCCCCACCGATATAAAGCCTTTGGTCCGCAGCAATCCCTTCGGATCAGCGTGCGTATCGATGTTGGAAATATAGGATACATCGTATCCGTATTTCTCCATCCAATACGAAAGCGGGAACTCCCAAGGCAGGTACTCGCCGGAACCGCCGGAGGTCTTGTGTTTATTGACCGGGTGAGTAAACAAGCCGTAGGGACGATTAAAGCTCACTGTTCCGCTGGGGACTCCCTTGGTATTGAAACCGGGATGATCGCTATAAATAGAGAAATCGGCGGGCCAACGATTGTAAGCACTCCACGTCAGTTCGCTACATTGAAACAGAAAATCGCAGGGACGGTCGTCGCGCACGATAAAGATGACATAACTCTGAATGTTCTCCTTTTCCGCCGTCAGTTTTCCCAGATAAACGCCACTTAGCCAATCCTCAGGAATCTCGAATTCCACCGACGGATCCCAATTGCATTCTTGTACATAGTTTTCGCCCGCCGACGGCTCTCGCTGCGTCTTGCCCTTAAGCGAGTCGAAACTTTTCATGAGCCGCGCGCCATCTCCGTTGTAGTAGCCGGTACGGAAAATCTCCAATTTGAAATCAGAGATAGGATTCGTGCTCACCATAACGCGCAGCTTCTCACCCGCCCGTATGCTGTTCGCGGAACAGTAACCTTCAATCCATGGGCAGCGCCCGTTGTTGAGAATCTTGTTGATCTTCCCAGGAAGCTGGCGGGTCTTAGTCAGCTGCCAGTCGCGCGTGCCGGGCTTGGCGTTCTCGATCTGAATCAGATTCGGTTTTCTTGCCTGCCCTGAGCCTGTCGAATGGGATACATTCGTTTTTCCGAGCGACTGTGGAATTCCGATTGAGCCCGCGGCAAGGCCTAGACTCGCGGCAGTAACACCTTTGATGAGATCGCGGCGCGGGATGCCGCTCTTAGGATTGCTTGGTTCATTCATATGGTTTTGGAGATATTTAAAACAGATTAAGATTAAGAACTCCTAACGAATCATACGTTGAAAGAGGTTGTGGGTGATTTTCTGGACGCGCTCGTCCGGGCCTTGTTGAGCCATCCCGAACCTCGAGGGGTTCTGGTGCCCTGGCGGACTGGAAATGCCATTGGCCCACCAAATGGTGGCGGCATTGAAAACGATATTGCCTTTGGGACCATCGTAGATGGTGGCGGTATAATTGCCCTCGCTCCTGCCGGTCGTCGTCGGACCTTCAGCGACTACCTGCAAACCAGGTAGATCCATCGCGGGATCAGCGTGCATCTCCCAGCCAACGAGGTTTTTGATCGAATCTCCCGCTTTCATTCCGGTCCCTTCAAAGAGCCAATGCTTCGGCTTGACGCAGGTCCAATCGCCAGCGCCGTTAAACGCATTTGGCGTTCGCGCCCCCATCAATTGAGCGGCATCCGGCCCTGCGACCGCCTCGAAGTCATCCCGATAGCTCGTTCTCCGTTTCGCGCGCTCTTTATCCGCCTCAGAGGTCTCCCCAAAAAACCAGCCTTCCCTTCGTATGATGCGATTAGGTCTACCGTCCGAAGCAGGCAGCATCGGCACGACACAGAGAACCGCGTTGGCGCATAGAAACGCTAGATTTACGCCGGCATCGCGGGCTTTGAGTACATTGTCATACATTTGCAAGGACCAGTACTCATCGTGTCCCACCGAGATGAATCCTTTCGTCCGCAGTAAGCGAGCCGGATCGGCATGGGTGTCTATATTGGAGATGTAGGAAACGTCGTAGCCGTATTGCTCCATCCAAAAGGACAAAGGGAATTCCCAGGACAGAAATTCGCCGGCGCCACCGGAGGTCTTGTGCTTGTTGACGGGGTGGGTGAACAAGGCGTAGGGACGATCGAAGCTCACCGAGCCACTCGGCACACTGGTACTGGTCATCCCTTCATGGGGAGTATAAATAGAGAAATTGGCGGGCCACCGGTTGTAGGCGGACCAGGTGTTCTCGCTGCATTGAAAGAGCAGATCGCAAGGGCGGTCATCGCGCACAATGAAGATAACGTAACTCTGAATGCCCTCGGTCGCTTCCGTCAGCTTACCCAAGTAAACGCCGCTGATCCAATCCTCCGGAATCTCAAATTCCACGGAAGGCTCCCAATTGCACTCGTGCACATAGTTTTCACCGACAGAAGGCTCGGGCTGGGCAACGCCTTCGAGATTGTCATAAGTGCGCATGAGCCGCCCCCCATCGCCGTTGTAGTAGCCGGTGCGAAAGATCTCCAGCTTGAACGCGGAGGCCGGATTTGTACTCACCATTATCTGCAAGGTCTCGCCAGCGTGCACACTGTTCGCCGAACAGTAGCCTTCAATCCATGGGCAGCGCCCGTTGTCTAGAATATTGTTTATCTTGCCGGGCTTCTGACGGGTATTGGTCAGCTGCCAGTCACGCGTGCCGGATTTGGCATTTTCAAGTTGGATTAGATTCCGTCTCATAGAATTGGATACGGAGGCTTGCCCTAGCAATTCAGGGATTCCTGCTGAGCCGGCAGCAAGGCCCAGACTAGCCGCTGTAACACCTTTTATAAGATCGCGGCGATGGATGCCGTTAATGGGGTGGTTCGATTGGTTCATGCTGTGTTGGGTAAAAGCTTAGATTAAGAGTAAGAGAGATTTATTTCGCCTTCATCAGGTAGGCGACGAGGTCGGCGAGGTCTTGAGGACTCAAAAGGGTGTCGTACACCTCGGGCATTAGGGAAACGCTCGAATACTTCGCCTCGACGATATCCTTTGAGCGAACGGGAATCTCCGCTCCGGGCGCAGGAGATAAAGTCATAGTATCCTCTGTTTCACTACTGATAATCCCGGAGACGATCGCTCCCTGCTTAGTTTGCACGTCCACTCGATCGTAATAGCGAACTATCGAAGTGCTCGGATAGACGATAGCTTCCAGTATATCGAACCTCCCCCGCATGGCGCCGATTTTCGTCAATTCCGGGCCAAAGTCCGTTCCTAGGTCGCCCAAGCGATGACAGGTAATACAAAGATTGGCAGGGTCGGCGAAAAGCTCCTCCCCTCGTTTAGGATCTCCCCCTTCCTTGATAAAATAACTTCTAAGCTCGCCCAGACGCGTATACTGGTGCGCCACTTTCGCCCCATCCGTTTCGACCGCGTCGGCCTGCTTTATATCAGGCCGCACATTCGGATTGGGACCACTCTTGGCCACTTCATCCATTTTGTGAAGCTGTTCACCCAGCGGATGCGTTTCCGCAACGCTTCCAGCGACGCCCATCTCAAAGAGGGAAAAGGTGATAGCGTGCTTCAGAAAGGGATCGAGCTCACCCTGGCCCGCTTCCAGTAAAGCGCTCGTCGTCGAGCGGTCGCCAATTCTCCCCAAGGCCATGGCGGACAGTCGAACGATATGGGCATCCTCAGAACTCAGGGCATGGCTTAGAGCCTCCGCCGCTTTCGGGTCGCGCCAAAGCCCGGCGCTTCGAATCGCCACCGAACGCTCCTCTTCGCTTCCTTGGTTGATTCGTTCCCGGATCGCTTTTCGGGCTGCGGCTCCCTCGATACGGTGCAGGGACCACAAGGCAGGCACTCCGGCCTTTGACGTGCTCAGGGCAGCGATATTCTCTTCTTTCGCCAAGGCATCGATAGCGCGAGCAACGACCACAGGCCGTTCATCGGAAAGGTAAGCGACGGCTGGTTTCTCCCAATTCAACTCAAGGCCTCGGGGATCGTCGGGAGCAGTAGAGGCACTTTTTCGAATACGATAAATAGCGCCGAAGTCCTCAGGCTTGACGATCGTCGATCTCGGGCAACACATAGCATACCAACTGCTCGTATCCGCCACCAGGATACTACCATCCGCATCCTCGATCACATCGGTCGGGTGAAAAGTCGCTTGATCGCTCTCCAGAAGAGTCGTGATTTCCGAGGCGTAACTCGATCCAGAGCGACTCAACCGATGGAGCGAAACCCGTCGCAAGTTGAAGTCCGCGCAAAGCAGATCTCCCTTTAGGCCCGAGGCGCTATTGCGGGGCATCATGACTCCTGAAGAGGCCGAGGCCCCCATGTGGCTCATTACCGGCAAAAAATCTCCCGTACGCGGATGCCCGGACAGGACCGCAGGATTCTTTCTCCCGTACATGCCTCCATAAACCGCATGCAAAATGCCGTCGCGCTGTCCGGGATGAGTCTTCGGATGGACGAAAAACGTGCCGCTGAGAAAGCGCTCGCCCGTCTCACTGAAGGCCACGCCCACCGGATTGTTCATACCGCCCGTCATGACGACTTCCAGTTCGCTGCCATCCGGCCGGGCTCGAAACATATGCGGTGCCCTCGACTGATGCAGCCTACCATTTCCCAGAAGAAAGCTCTGCTCCAGGTAAATGCCCTTGGTCCAATAGAAATAGCCGTCCGGTCCCAGATAAGG
>Ga0213868_10001215_pt1 | contig 24848 bp, 20 predicted proteins | sample PICome_9_FD_160087 | JGI IMG/M metagenome (GOLD analysis project Ga0213868, IMG submission 160087) | Coastal seawater microbial communities near Pivers Island, North Carolina, United States - PICO127 | ecosystem: Environmental > Aquatic > Marine > Coastal | place: USA: North Carolina... | reverse complement strand
TCTGCAGCAGTGAAGGCATTGGTATCATTCTCAGCATCTAGAAGGCTTGGATAGAACACAAAGGTTTCATTAAGATAATTCGTAGAGATATCAGTAGCGGCTTCATTTAAATTAAATAATGAAAACCCATCCGTATCATCATCACATTGTTTAAGTTCTACTGCATCTGTAATGATAGGTAGCGGATTTATAACAACATCAAAACTAAGTCGATCTACCAAACATCCAGTTGAGTTATTAATTACCCGAACATAAATTGTTTGTTGATCTACTGTTGTATTGGTAAAAGGTGAGCTTAATGAACTGGACCCTGATATAGCATCAGATTCACTTGAGTGGTAAGTCACTGTAAAGTTGGTTGGATCTTGAGTTCCAAGGATGATTGGAGTGTGACTTTCTAAGTCTATGGACTGAACAAAACCATTGGTGTCATCTCCATCATTTTCATCATCACAAATGTCAAGATTAGGGATAACATCTATCTCTGGAACAGGATTCACCGATAATGTAATGTGAGTTCCTACATAAGCACAACTAACATTTGCAGGATTGTCTACTCGAATAAAAATTTGTTGTGTAAAGGGTGAGGCAATATTTCTATAGCCAATCGTATTAAAAATTGGGTTTATAGGGACATTTGCATCAGCTAAGGATTCATAATAAGAAACGTTAATTGTTTGAGATGCCGGAAACAAAGCAACTATTTCATTGGTTACTGAACTAAAATCAAAACTTGAAACTCCATCCGTATTGTCATTATTGGCAGTATCATTTCCATTGATGTCTAAAAAGTCATCACATTCAGAAAAGCTACGTTGAAAAGTAGTAGGAATTTCTGTATTGGTAACCTCTAGATTCACTTGCGAAATCCTGTAACAATTAGTTATGTTAGTTGTTCGTACCCAAACAACATCATTAGTATCCACTACATTTGAATAATTAGTGAAATCTAAAATTTCATTGGTAGTATTCTCTGCGTCTAACTCTGTGGGGTAGTACTGAAAAGTTTCATTGGCAGAATTTAAAGAGATTAAGGCATTGGCCAGGGTAAGGTCAAAACTTGTAAAACCATCTTGATCTTCGTCACAGAGCTTAAGGACTACTGGATCATTGATAACAGGTAAGGGGTCTACAATCAATTCAAAAGAAGTAAAAGTACTCCCAGGACTGTCATCTGAAATCGTATTACAAGCTACATTGTCTATATTTTCAATTCTAACATATATCCTTTGTGAATTGGTCACCTCGTAGTCAATATTTTTATCAATAGCATTAGAGGTACTACTAGTTTGTGCGTCTGTTAAATTGGCATGATAAGAAAGGGTATACTCTACTGGATTGGTCACAGTGGCTAGAATCTCTGCATCTTTAGTATTTAAAAGAAAACTTGAAACTCCATCTGTATCTCCACCGGCAGAAGTTGTATCATCACAAAGTCTATACACTGAGGGTTGATTAGGCGTAGGCGTATCAGTTACTTTAAGTTTAAATTCTACAATAGTATAACAGGTATTAGAATTTACATTATGAACTCTTGCAAAGATTGTTGGATTATCAGAAGTATTTACACGATAAGGGTTCGCAATGATAGTAGCAGTGTTATTGGCCTCCGCATCTGCAAGAGTATCAAAATACAATACTTCAAAGTCTGTAAGATCTGGGTTTAAAATTGGATCTAAGCTATTTAGTATTTGAGGGGTTTGATCTGCAATTAAATCAAAATCAACAAAACCAGATCTATCTTCATCACAACGATTAATATCTAATGGTGACGGAATTAAAACTGGAGTGGTGTCTACTATGGCTTCTACTGCAATTCTTTCTGTAGTAGCACAGCCTTCTGGCGATGCAGCCACATAATATGTTGTAGAAGTGGTAAGCAGTGGTGTACTAAATGTATTTCCTGTAAATACAAGATTCCCGCCTACAAGAGCATCATACCAATAAATCTCTCCCTCAGATACTGTAGCTGACAAGGATACACTTCCACCGGTACAGGTTCTGTCATTAGTAGTACCGGTAATTTCTGGGATATAGATACTTGTACTGGCTGAAATATTGAGTGTTGGATCTCCTGGCATACCTCCATATTCTACAATATAACCTTTAGGTTCGTATGCCCCACCTCCACCTGCATTTGGTAAATCATTCCAAGAACCAGGAATTCCAACAGAGTTATCAGTAATATGAGCATAATCTTCATTTCCTGACTGATTGGGCTCATTGGTATTCCAATTGCTATATAAACCACCTGCGGGTCCACCAGTAAAATTCCCATTCCAAAAATTAGTTCCTGCTTCTGGACCAGTAACCCAATTCCAAACCCCTTCAGTTCCTTCATCACTTGCACCAATCCAACCAGTACCTGATATTTGTTCTGCAGAAATGTTATTTTCATCTTCTGACAAAATAGTTGCTAGATAGCCTTGCAAACCAAAATAAGAGGATAATTCAGCTAAATTTTTAGCCTCTGACCATGTGATGCCAATATTTTCCTCATACACATAAAAATGTTCAGTAGAGGGTAGATAATTTCCATCTCCAATAGTTAAAGAAAAAAACTTTTCGCCAGTAATATTAGGATCTGTACTGCTAAAAACAATCTCTCTTACTGCTGTTTGAAGGTCCTCGTACAGTATTTGAGTAGCAGGTGCATTTGGTTCTAAAATAAGCTTTCCTTCTATAGCATTCCATGTGGTAGAAATCGTAGGGTGTGTACCTGTTAGTTCTAAAAGATCATCTGAAATTGAGTATCCTGAGGATATTTGAACCGTGAAAAAGTCTAATCCTGTATCATCAGGATCTGTAATTGTAAAGTTTTCTGCAATTTTAATTTCAGTTAAAGGACAATAAGCCTCCCTTGAATTTGCAGAAAGAACAGGAGGCTCATTTTGAGCACAATTCACTTCATCAGTAAACGTTAGTTTGAATTCTCCTTCAGCAAAACATGTGGATTCATTGCTATTTAGTATTCTAAAAAAAATGGTTTCAAGAGGCGAAGTGCATAAATAGTTTTGAGGAGTTGTAATGAGATTAGTAAATGTGTTTTCAGTAGAATAAATGACTTCAAATAGGGTTGAATCTTGAGCCCCTAAGATTAGACTGGTTTGTGGTGTTAAATCAAATAATTCTATGCCATTACCATCAAAATCACAAGTTTCCATATCGGGTGGAGTGCTTGCAATTACTGGAGTTGGCGAGATGGATATGGTGACGGGAGTAACCGTATAGTTACTATCTTCTGAAACCTCCTCTGTTCTAATATAAATAGTTTGTTCTCCAGGGACCGTATTTACCCAAGGATTTGGTAATGAATTGTCATTATTATCTGCATCTAATTGGCTAATATGAGCTGAAGATGAAAAGGCAATGGCTTCACTAAAACCAGCAGAACCATACCAAGCACCATGTGTATAATCATTTATAAGAATGGTCTCAAAAGAGGGTGGTGAAGTTGCTAAATTTATTTTATAAATCTCGTCTTCTGTTATGCCATATAAAATCCCTTGTTCGCTAGCCAAACCAAAGGTATTAAACTTCAGAGGGCCCAATACTTCATGTGAAACATAATTTATATCATCATCTATGGTTACCTTTAATAAAACATCTTCATTAAATTTCCATGCGATATACATGAAATTCCCAAAAATAACAAAATCACCACCTGCAGTACCTGAATTAAAATCATGCCATATATAGGGTTGAGCGCCAGGTTCTGGATTTAACCTGTAAACAGCTGTAGGTGATGCTGATGAAGAACCAAGCGCATTAAAGTAAAGATTATCTTGGGTATCAAAAGATAAAGAATTACCACCCAAATCTGAAACAAAAGTTAAATTACATGTCGTCGTTGCTATGTTTGCCTTTTTAATAGAATTATATTCTGTTGTAAAAAACTCATTATTTGCGTTCATCGCAACATCATAGGTGTTTTCATTCAATTCACAAATTATAGTAGTAATTGGGTTTTGCAAAATATTATCTATTTGTAATATTTTATCTTCTGAGGTTCCGATAAGAAGTTTAGGGTCATCTACCTGCAAATCTCCAGATACAGCAACTTGTACATCATCTAATATGGTGGTTAGATCTATGGTCATAACGCCGTCACCGTCATCATCACAGAAATTATAATTAAAATCAGTGTTAATTAAAGTTGATACTGTTTTGTTATTTTTAATGACATTTCTTATGGGATATTTTTTCTTCGCATCTTCAGGGGTTTGAGAGAAAGATGATAAAGATGATAAAGATGATAATAACAAGAGAAAAAAGATCCTATGAAAAGATTTGGTATTCATGAAATGGATTTTTTATAGCTTTTTTTTAAAAATAAGTTGTAAATATAACGTAAGATTTATTGAATCATTGTTATTACTTTTGTTAAAAATAAAAATTTATGGCAAATAATACAGTAACAACCGTTTGGAAAGAAAATATGGTATTTGAATCAGACAATCCCAGTGGTGAAACCCTTTTTATGGATGCTCCTGATGAAGGAATTGAAAACAAAGGATTACGCCCAAAAGCATTAATGCTATCTTCTTTAGCAGGATGCTCAGGTTTAGATGTCGTGTCATTATTGAAAAAAATGAGAGCCGAGGTAGACGATTTTAAAATGGTTGTTCATGGAGAACTTACAGAAGAACACCCAAGATATTATCACAAAGTAGTTATAGCATACCATTTTTATGGAAGTGATTTACAAGAAGATAAAATTAATAAAGCTGTTAAATTATCTGTGGATCAATATTGTGGTGTGATGGAAATGTTTCGTCAATTTGCAAAAGTAACCACAGAAGTGTATCTTCATAAGCAATAAAAATTGCTATGCGTTGGACTTTAAAAACTACACCTAATTTATCCTTAGTTGATGAACTATCTGAGGTTCTCTCTATTGATAAAGTATTGTCTTCGCTTTTAATTCAAAGAGGCATACATACTTTTGAGCAAGCAAAAAAATTTTTTCGCCCATCATTAGATGATCTTCATGATCCTTTCTTGTTAAAAGATATGGATATTGCTGTTTCTAGAATCGAGAGAGCAATTGCCAACAATGAAAATATTCTTATTTATGGAGATTATGATGTAGACGGAACAACAGCTGTTTCTTTAGTATCATCTTATTTAAAAACAATCACAAATCAAATAGCTACTTACATACCTGATAGGTATGATGAAGGGTACGGAATTTCAACCCAAGGAATTGATTTTGCAGCTGATCATAATTTTTCGCTTATTATAGCGCTAGACTGTGGAATCAAAGCTCTAGATAAAGTTAAATACGCTTCACAAAAAAATATTGATTTTATAATTTGTGATCATCATAAACCCGGAGATAAAATACCAAAGGCGGTAGCAGTTTTAAACCCAAAAAGAAAGGATTGCTCCTATCCTTTCGATGAGTTGTGTGGCTGTGGAGTAGGTTTTAAATTAATTCAAGCCTTAGCTTCAAAAAGAGGGCAAACTCTAGAAGATTTAACAACCTACTTAGATTTAGTTGCCACAGCGATTGCAGCAGATATAGTACCTGTAACCGGTGAAAATAGAATACTTACCTATTTTGGGCTACAGGTAATTAATTCGAATCCAAGAAATGGAATTAAAGCCATTATTCAAGGAGTAAAAAAAAATATACTAACCATTACTGATGTTGTTTTTATTATTGCTCCAAGAATTAATGCTGCTGGAAGAATGAAACACGGAAATTATGCCGTAGAACTATTAACTGAAATGGATTATGAGACAGCAATACGTTTTGCTGCTTCAATTGAAAAATTCAATATAGAAAGAAAAGAAATCGATAAAAAAATTACCTATGAAGCTTTACAACAAATTGAGGCTGCTGATGAAAAAGAAAAATTTTCAACGGTTGTTTATTCTGAAGATTGGCATAAAGGTGTTATTGGCATTGTGGCTTCTAGACTCATAGAGTCTTATTACAGGCCTACATTAGTTTTTACAAAAAGTGGTGAAAAACTCGCAGCCTCAGCCAGATCTGTAAAAGGTTTTGATGTTTATGAAGCCCTTGAACAATGCTCAGAACATTTAGAACAATTTGGAGGTCATAAATATGCTGCCGGTTTAACATTAAGCCCTGATCAGTATATTCCTTTTAAAGAAAAATTTGAAGCAGTGGTGAAAAAAACTATAGATAAAGAATTATTAATCCCTGAGATTGCCATTGATTCCCCTTTAGAATTGTCAGATATTACCCCAAAATTTTTTAGAATACTCAAACAAATGGGGCCTTTTGGCCCAAAAAATATGAAACCTGTATTTACTACAAATGCTGTTAGAGATAATGGTTATGGTAAAAGGGTTGGAGTCGATAAAAGTCACTTAAAATTGAATATCATAAACGGAGCTGATCAAAAAACATATAATGCAATAGGTTTTGGCCTTGGTGATAAAATAACATCTACTCAAAATGATTTTGATATTGCATATAATTTAGATGAGAATGAGTGGAACGGAAATACTTCAATTCAACTTCTAATAAAAGACATCAAATAAAATCACTTTAATTTTGTTTTAAACCCTTATCCTAAGACTTCATTTACCGTTTTAAAGATTAAGTCATATTCATAGCCTTTCCGTATAAGAAAGTCTTGTAACTTTTTTTTTCGCTTATAAATATTCTTTTCTGTTATGCTATTATTTCTAGAATCAGTTATTCTATAAATAGTTTGTAAATACTCTTCCTCCTCAATTTCTTTTAAGGCAGTCTTTATGTTGTAAGCAGAAATATTTTTACTTTTTAACGCTCTTGTTATTCTTTGTTTGCCCCAATTTTTAATTCTAAACTTTCCTCGAGCAAAACTTTTTGAAAAACGTTCTTCATTTAAAAAATTATGCTGCATCAAATAAAGTAAAATCTTTTCTTGGGCTTCAGGTATTAATTGATGCTCATTCATTTTTCGCTCTACTTCTTGATGACAACGATCTTGGTATACGCAGAAATACTCCATTTTTTTTTGAAGTTCATCAACTGTATACGATTTTTTTTTCTGCATCATGATTTCCGAAAATACAAAAAGAGGATGAAACCTACAGGGTTGTATCCTCTTTATGTGATGTTCTAAGAATTATTTAGTGTTCTTATGTTGTTTTTAACAAACCCTTCATCCTCATTTTAAATTTAGTGACGAGATAAAATAAAATTGGAACCACAATTAGTGTTAAAAATGTTGCTATTAATAGACCGTAAATAACTGTTTTAGCTAGTGGACCCCAAAAAACAACATTATCTCCTCCCATATAAATATTTGCATCAAAATTTGAAAATAATGTGAAAAAATTAATGTTTAATCCAATAGCTAGAGGTATTAGCCCTAAAATGGTAGTAATTGCTGTTAGTAAAACTGGTCGTAAACGTGCTTTCCCTGCTTTTACAACCGTTTCAAATAAACTTTCTAAAGGCAAATAGTCTTTTTCAGAGACTTCATCTTGTAATTTTCTCCTACTGATTAATAATTCAGCGTAATCTAATAATACAACACCATTATTAACTACTATTCCAGCGAGGGCAATAATTCCAACCATTGTCATCATAATAACAAAAGGTGCTCCAGAAATTACCAATCCTCCAAAAACTCCAATGAGACTTAAAAAAATAGCCAACATGATAATTCCTGGTTTTGAAACTGAATTAAATTGAATAATTAAGATGAAGAAAATTAATAACAAACCTGTTATGAAGGCCCCAACCAAAAAGTTCATTTGTTTTTTCTCTTCTTCAATTTGGCCTGTATAGTCTATTTTTACTCCTTTAGGGAAATCTTTGTAATTTTTCATTGAGTTTTCAATTCTAGCGACCACAGCACCAGCATCTGTTTCCCCTGGAGATAAGGCAGAATAAACTGTAACTACTCTCCTAGTATTCTTGTGTTTAATGGCACTAAAACCAGAGCTATTCATTTGAGAGGCAACTACAGAAACAGGAATCTCTTTAATTTTACCTGTTGCTTGATCACGAAAAGTTACTTTTTGATTAAAAACAGCACTTGTATTGTATCTATCTTCTTTATTGAAGCGAACATAGATATCATAATCTTCCCCTTTTTCTTTATAAATACCAGCTTTATTTCCAAAAATGGAAGCTCTCAACTGTTGACCAATCTGACCTGCAGAAACCCCTAGCTCTCCAGCTTTTTTTCTATCCACTAAAACCTGCATTCCTGGCTTAGATTTATTTACATCTATCTTTAATTCATCTACTCCAGTTATGCTTTGTGTATTTAAGTAATCTCGCATTCTTTCGGCAGTCAAAATTAGCTCTTCGTAATCTTCACCATTTAGCTCAATATTTATTGGAGATCCTGCAGGCGGTCCATTCGCATCTTTCTCAACAGAAATAAGAACACCGGGGTAAATTCCAACTAGTGCTGCTTGTACTTTTTGACGCAATATTTCACTGTCTTCCCCTCTTCTATATTTAAATTCACGCATAGAAGCAGTAATTTTTCCTTTATGTGGCATTTCTGCTGAAGAGCCACCATCTTTCTCTGGATTTCCTGCTCCTTCTCCTACCTGAGAAACAGTACTCTCTATAAGAAAATTATAACCATCATCGGTATATTTCTTTTGATGTAATACCTCATAAACCTTTTGTTCAATCTCTAGGGTTATTTCATTTGTTTTTTCAATATCTGTACCTTCAGGATATTCAATATATACAATAATTTGATTGGGTTTGTTGTCTGGGAAAAATTCTACTTTGGTTCTTTGTTCTGAAAGAGACCATCCAAAACCTACAAAAGCAACAATTAAAATAGCAAATGTTGCCATTACCAATACATAGGGTCTCCAACCAGTTAAAGCTCTTTTTAATTGTCTCTCGTACCAATTTTCTAAAAATACTAATGTGTTTTTCTGAAAATAATTTGCTGCTTTTCTCAACACAAATCTGTAAACCCAAAACATAATAGCCGTAAATAGAATTAAAGTTCCTATTCCCTTATACTCTCCTCCTAAGAAAAATATAAGGATCCCAATAACCGCCATAATACTTGTTATTTTTATAATATTTTTTAGCGGCATATTTTTATCCTCAATACTCATAAATTGAGAAACTAAGACAGAATTGAAAAAAATTGCAACAAATAATGATGACCCCAAAACAATAGATAATGTTATGGGTAGAATTACCATGAATTGCCCCATAATTCCTGGCCAAAGACCTAAGGGAATAAAAGCAGCAACTGTTGTTGCTGTTGAGATAATAATAGGAAAAGCAATTTCACCAATCCCTTTTTTAGCTGCTTCTATTCTTGTTAATCCTTCCTCATCCATTAAACGGTATACATTTTCTACCACTACAATCCCGTTGTCAACCAACATTCCTAGCCCCATTATCAATCCAAATAAAACCATTGTGTTTAATGTGTACCCAAGGGCTCCTAAAATCATTAGAGACATAAACATAGACATGGGTATTGCAAAACCAACGAAAATTGCATTTTTGAATCCTAGAAAAAACATTAAAACAATAACTACTAAAATAACCCCAAAAATGATATTATTTACCAAATCGTCTACTTGACCAATTGTTTTTGGAGATTGGTCATTAGTGATTGTAACATCTAGGTCTTGAGGAAAGTTATTCTTTTTTGCTAATCTTACAATTTCTCCCACTTTGTCTGCAGCAGCCACCATATTTTCGCCACCTCTTTTTTTAACATCAAGCATTACAACAGCAGCCCCTCTTTCTCTAGCATACGTTGTTTTGTCTTTATCTTTGAAAGAAATTTTTGCAACATCTTTTAAGTAGATTGAATTCCCTTTCTCTGATTTTATTACAAAATCAAGTAACTCTTCTGGAGCATCTATTTCACCAATAATTCTTACTGTTCTTCTTTGCTGGCTTGTAACGAAATTTCCTGCTGACATGGTTACATTTCCACGATTAATTGAATTGGTAATGTCATCAAAGCTAACTTTTGCAGCCATCATTTTATAGATATCAACAGCTACTTCAATTTCTTTATCTTGGGCACCACGTATGTCTACTTTTTTAATTTCTGATAAATCCTCAATTTCATCCTGTAAATACTCTCCAAATTCTTTCAATTTAGAGACTGGATAATTCCCGGAAATGTTAATATTTAGAATAGGTACTTCCTCAGACATACTTAATTCAAAAACATTCGGTGTAACTTTTGCACCATTAAATGTTGGCCAATCTTCACCAGCAACCTCTTGATCTATTTCATCTTTTACCTTTTGTTTTGCTTTTTCTACAGGAATATTCTCGTCAAACTCAACGGTTATGATAGAATAGTCTTCCTGAGATGTTGAAATAATTTCAACTACGTTACTTACAGACTTTAACTTATCTTCTAAAGGATTCGTAATAAGTTTTTCAATATCTTCTGCTGTATTTCCCGGGTAAACTGAGCTGATATATATTTTTGTTTCATTTATCTCAGGAAAATTCTCTCTAGGCATTTTGAAATACGATGTAATACCTAAATAAAGAATTAAAAACATCAATACATAAATAGTAGTTTTGTTATTAATTGCCCAAGAAGAAAGTCTAAACTCTTTATCTATTTTTTTATTAATCTTAGACATTTTTAATTAATTTTTTTTATGACTTTTACAACCTGACCATTATTCACACTTCTCGCTCCCTCTAAAATAACCTCTACATTAGCATCTAAATTTTTAGTTACTTCAATAAAATCTCCGTTAGTTTTTCCGGTTTCAATCACCAGCCTTTCAGCATAAACTTGATTCTTTTCTTTGTTGTCTTTAACAACATAGATAAACTGTTGCCCCTTTGCATTTTCTGAAATAATTGATTGAGGTATCAAAATTGCATTTGAGTTTGAGTAGTCGTTTAATCTTAATTTAGCTGTTAGATTTGGTTTTATTTCACCATCTAAATTTGGAATTCCTACCTCTATTCTAAAAGTTCTATTACTTGGGTTAATAAAATTTCCAACCTGTCTAATGCTAGAATCATAAGATCTCCCAAGTATTGGGAAATTTACTTCTACCATTTTATTTTTTTTAATACTAGAAATATAACTCTCAGGCACATCTGTTTCTATATACATATTAGAGAGGTTTATAATTCTAAACAGTTCTGCTCCAGGTCCTGGAGCTACCACTGTACCTTTTTCTTTAAAAACATCATCTATAATTCCAGAAAAAGGAGCTCTAATTGTAAACTTACCTAACTGTTTTTTAAGTTGTTTTGTGGCATTTTTTTGTGAATCGTATGAAGTTTTAGCCTGTAAATATTGAATTTCTGAACCAATTTTTTGATCCCATAATCTTTTTTGACGTTCAAATGTTGTTTTTGCTAATTGTTCATTTGATTTTAATAATAACAATTGCTGAGACAAGCCTCCATCGTCTATAGTAGCTAAAATCTGATCTTTTTTGACTTTCTGACCTTCTTTAACGTATACTTTATTTAAGATTCCTGGCATTTCTGGATACACCAAAACATTTTGTTTTGTTTTTACATTTCCTTGAAGCTCTATAAAGTGGTTAAATTTCTGTTCACTTGTTCTAATCGTAGTAATTAAAGGAGTATTTCTATCTTTATTTAGAACACTTAATTTATTATTCAATTGGTTCAAGTCTAAGGTTAGTTCTTCTAACTTAGCATCAATCTCAGATTTTCTAGATTTTAATAATTCTACATCATTAGTTGCTAAAACCTCCTCTAGTGAAAGTTCTTTTTTATTGCTACATGCATTTAATACGATAGCCGCAAAGAATAATAAGTATATATTTTTCATAATATTTTTATTTAATTGGAATATTTAATGCAGTTTCTAAAGCTGCTTTTTTGGCAATCACTTCTAACATAGATTGCACATAATTTTGTTGTTGAGTGAATAGTTGATTTTGAGCTTGTAATAAATCAAAACTTGAAGAAATTCCTTCAAAAAACTTGGTTCTTTGTTTTCTTTCAATACGTTCAGATAAATCAACATTTTTTTTCGCTGTATTGTAATTTTCAATACTTAATTGGTATTCATTTTTTGATTTTTCAGCCAATAAACTGAGTCGTTGTTTGGTTTCTGTCAATCTAACATCAGCGGTTTCTAGAGCAATTCTAGCTTGGGATGTTTTAGCTTTTCTGCCTAAACTACTAAAAATAGGAACGTTTAAACTCACTCCCATTAGTGATGAGTCAAACCATTGTTGGTTGCCTCTAAAAAAAGTAAATGTATCTGAAAATCCTTGTTTTCCATAGTTAACAAAAGCTGATAAACTTGGCAAAGCTTTACTTTTTTCTAATTGCATCATGAGCCTTTTTGACTCTCTGTCATTTTCAGCGATTTTAAAATCGATATGATTAGATAAATTAAATGATTTAGAAATTAGCCCCAAATTAATATTGGTTTCTGCTAAATCATCTAGATTATCTGATAATTCTATAGAAGTATCTATAGAAACTCCTATGGAAAGGTTTAACATCTGATACGCTATTCCTTTCATTCTTTGCAAGTTATACAATTGACTTTTTAAGGTTCCAAAAGTAATTTCTAATTGCTCAACATCTTCTTGTTCATTAAAACCATTTTCATAAATCTTTTTTGCATCATGAAGGTTTTTCTCAATAATTTTTAGATTTCCTTGGAGAATAGTAATGCTTTTTTCTGCCACTAAAACACTACCATAGGCGTTAACAACAGCTTCTCTTGTTAAAATTTCGGTTTTCTCATTGGCCTGTTCAGAAATTTTCAAATAAGCTCTCGAAGCCTGGAGGCCAACTAAATAAGATCCATCAAATAATAATTGTGTTAGGGTTACAGATGCATTTATATTTTGTTGTGTTCCAAAAACAACGGGTATGAATCCTTGAGGTAGACTAGGATCTCTATTTGATTGGATACCAAAATAATCTTCAACAGTCTGAACAACAGAAGCAGTATTATCAAAAGCAGCCGCAGGTAACAAAGAAACAGGTTGTTTTATGAAATTTTGATAATTAACAGCTGCATCTATTTGTGGCAAACCTGTAGCAGTTGTTTCCCAAACTGTTTCTTTGGCTGATAAGACATTATTTTTTGATGCTTTTGTGTTGTAACTATTCTCCAATGCCATTTTAATAGCCTCCTCTAAAGACAACAAGATCTTTGTTTCTTGAGCAAAACTAGGGAAGCTAAAAAATAGGGTTAGGATAAGTATTAAATTCTTTTTCATTAATTAATTTTATAATTGTTTTTCTAATTCTTTTATGCCTTTTTGTGAACAAATACCTCTTAAATGATATTCTAAATGATAGGAAGTGAGTGTATTCATTGAATAATTAACAAGAGGAAATAAATCTTTATTTTTAATTCCTAACATTCCGTTAAAATAAATTCTCGCTGTAAAATCAATATCAATGTCGTTTCTATATAACTTTTGCTCAATGCCTTTTGTTAAATTTTCTTTAAACAACTCTTGCATTAGCTCAAATTGTTTGTGTTTTAAATTCTTGAAAATTTTAGGATAATATTTTTGAAGTTGATATTGAGGAGAAGATTTTTCATCTTTTAAATGCTTCATCACAAACCTTTTTATCTCAAATAATTCTATAATTGGATTTTGTTGTTGTTCGTGAATAATATCGATCCCTTTTGAAATAACATCAAATATATGAAGTGTAGCAGCCTCTACTAATTGAATTTTATTCGCAAAATGGGCATAGATTGTTTTTTTGGATATTCCTGAATTTGTAGCAATATCATCCATAGTAACACTCTTAAAACCTATATTTAAGAACATCTCTGTGGCGTTATGTAGTATTTTCTTTTTCATAAAAAACATGGCAAAAATACAATGGAAACTTTAGAAACAAAAATAGTTTCCTGAGTTTAATGATTTTTTAACATTCTTAACATTAAAATAAATCTTTAATCTTATTTTTGTTTAAACTTTTATCAACTTTGGATTTAACATCATATCAAAAGGAATTTCAACAGTACCTTGACAAAAAAGAATGGATTAGAGAGCCAAAAAACCTCTATGAGCCAATCAACTATATCATTCAGCTTTCAGGTAAACGTATTCGACCAATTTTAACTTTAATGGCTGCTGATATTTTATCCAGTGATTATAAGAAAGCATTTCCTGCTGCTTTGGCAGTTGAAGTTTTTCATAATTTCACCCTGGTGCATGATGATATTATGGATGATGCGCCATTAAGGCGAGGAAAAAAAACAGTTCATGAAAAATGGGATTTGAATAGAGGAATCCTTTCTGGTGATGCCATGTTAATATTGGCTTATCAATATTTTGAAAGTTATCCACCAACTGTATTTCAAAAATTAGCGGTGTTATTTAGTAAAACTGCTTTAGAAGTTTGTGATGGCCAACAATTAGATATTGATTTTGAAACTAGGAATGATGTTACTATAGCCGAATACATTAATATGATTCGTTTAAAAACATCGGTTTTGGTGGCTGCTGCGTTAAAAATGGGAGCTATTGTTGCAGAATCATCAGATAAAAATGCAGATTTATTATATGAGTTTGGAGTAAATCTGGGTCTAGCTTTTCAATTACAAGATGATTATCTTGATACTTTTGGAAACCCAGAAACATTTGGGAAACAAATAGGTGGTGATATTATTGAAAATAAAAAAACATATCTGTATTTAAAAGCAATGGAATTGTCTGAAGCTCATGACAGGCAAAAGCTAGAGTTTTTTTACAAACAAAAATTAGAGGATAATTCCATTAAAATTGATGAAGTAAAGCGAATTTTTGAACAGTGTGACATTCCAACTTTAATTCAAAACTTGATTCATGAATATACTGAAACCGCTTTTGATATTCTAAAAAACATGAATATCAGTGAATTAAATAGACAAAAACTCAAAGACTTTGGGTCTTTTTTAATGGCAAGAGATAAATAAATTTTTTATTTTTTTGACAATTAAAATTATTTAAAAGTGTTACATTTGTCGACTGTAATTAGGACCCATAGCTCAGCTGGTTAGAGCACCTGACTCATAATCAGGGGGTCCAAGGTTCGAGCCCTTGTGGGTCCACACATTACTTAAAGCTCTACAGAAATGTAGGGCTTTTTTTTTGGGTTAACAATGAAGCTACAAGTTCTTACTGAAAACAAGGGGTACAATAATACTAATGAAAAGATTGATTAATTTTTTAGTATTCTTTGTGTTGTGAGTTTAACACCATCAGAAAGTTGTAGCATGTAAACTCCTTTTTCTAGATGACTAATATCTATGCTGTTTGTAATAGCCTTGTTCATCACTTGCTTACCTAAAATATCATACATCACTACTTTTAATTGCGTATAATTACCCTCTATATATACTAGATCTGATGAAGGGTTTGGATAGATTGAAATGTCTAATTGGTTTTGGTCATCTACTCCAGCAGTTGCACAATCTAAACCATCGTCAGTTATTATCCATCCGTAGGTATCTATTAAGTTTTGCCTAGCATCTTCTCCATTACAATAATTTACTCCTATTGCACGCAAAATAACACCAGATATAACATCTTGTTGAGACCAACTATTTAATACACCATCGTAATTATCTGTTGATAGACTTGAGTATGAAAACATTTCTTGCATATTTATCACACTACTTATATCCCAATTATTTAAAGATTGGTTAAATGACGTTGCGTAAAAGAACATTGATGACATATTAGTTACACTACTCACATCCCAAGAATTTAAGTCTTGATTAAAAACTGATGCGATAGTAAACATTTGAAACATATTAGTAACATTACTAACGTTCCAATTATTTAAAGGTTGGTTAAATGACGTTGCGGAACCAAACATTACTTGCATATCTGTCACACTACTTATATCCCAATTATTTAAAGGTTGGTTAAATGACGTTGCGAAAAAGAACATTGATGACATATTAGTTACACTACTCACATCCCAAGAATTTAAGTCTTGATTAAAAACTGATGCAGCAGTAAACATTTGAAACATATTAGTAACATTACTAACGTTCCAATTATTTAAAGGTTGGTTAAATGACGTTGCGTTAATAAACATTGATGACATATTAGTTACGTTACTCACATCCCAGTTGCTTATATCTACATTAAAGACATCTCTTCCATCAAAGGCTCTATCCATATCAGTCACTTTACTCACATCCCAATCTGGCATTGCACCATATTCACTATTGGTACATAGACCATCTACTGGATTAGTAGCTAAGCATTCATCTACTGCCTGCTGAAAATTGGTATCTGTAAGTTGAGAATAAGATAAAGTTGAAAAAGTAACTGCTAAAAATAGAAGAATTTTCTTCATAATATCTTATTTTAGGTTGGATTACAAACATACTAAAAGAAATTATTAATTAATCTCTGATTCATTATATTTACAAAAGAAAATCTTTGTAGGAAGAACATAAAAAATCTATACTTTTTGAAAAAAATATGAAAGAATCTAAAACATCATTAGGAGCAGGAATAGGATTAATTGCAGGAATTATAATTGGTAGTGCTACAAACAATATTGGTCTATGGATTGCTTTAGGGTTGTGTTTTGGCGCAGGTGTTGGAAATGTATTCAAAAATAAAGGATAAGTACTATAATACTTTAGACAACTACTTTCTCTAAAGTTTAATTTAAAAACTAAATTTCATAAATTAGAGTTATGAAAAATAAGACACTCAAAAAATATGTAATTAAATATACATTAGAATTTATCGTTATTGTTTTAGGTATTTCCGTTTCTTTTTGGGTAAATCAAGTAGCTGTAGAAAAAAATGAAAATAAAGAACGAATAAAAATTTTAACGCAACTAAAAACCGAAATTAAGGATATTAAAAAATACACCAATGATCGAATGAAATACTGGCAAGACGACATAGATTTATATGCTATGTTTTTAAGCTCAGAATTTCAAATTAATGCTATTAAAGAAATTACTTCAAGTAAAAGCAGAGTTGAATATAATTTGATTTATTATAGGGATTTTGAACCCCCAATGAATAGATATATTTCTATTATTAATACAGGAAGTTTTAAGTTTATTAAATCTGAAGGAGTTAAAGAAGCTCTAACTAGACTTCATACCATAAACTACTCAAATATAAACACCTCAGTTCAATATGAAAAATTACTTAAAGAACATCTAATAGAAATCATTACAAAAAATCATCCTGAACTTTTCGTTGCGTCCAATGATTCTCAAATTAGTATCGACGAATATTCAAAATTATTAAAAATTGCTATAGATAAAAACCCAGTTTTAAAATCAAATTTAATCATTCAACAAAAGTATTTTGAAACTAAGAAATCTTTACTAATGCTGTATAAGTATACACTTGAAGAATTAGATTATGAATTAAATAAAACTCTAGAATACTATTAGTTTATTGATTTCTGCTTGTCTATAACCAGGTCTCCTTTAGATGTTGTGAGTTGATCAAGTATAGTTTGCATATTAAAAAAGTCGTGTTCTTTTGCTATTTTACCATCTCTCATAGTTACTATGGTTGTACCAGATAAATCTAGATAATTACCTGATGCAGGTATTCCAAAAAAATCTCCGGTATGTTTTCCTTTGAAATTATAGTGTTTGATAAGTTTGTTTCCTTGGCCAAAAGCTTCCTTGATTTCCCACTCTATTTCTGTAAATCCACTTAAATAATTCGAGTAAAATGCTTTTGTTGCTTCTATACCTACAATATCACCATTAGCAGTAACAACAATACAATCTTCTGTAAAATTTTTACTATTAATTACACTGGGATCTCTATTATATAGAAAAACATCCCAAAGATTTACATACATTTCTATGTCTTTTTCTAATTGAGCGTTTGCATCGGCTACAGTGTCTTTTTTACTTTCAGTCTTGCAACTCGAGATTGAAATAAGTAAAACTAATAAGAATATTTTTTTCATTGTTATGTAAATTATATTGCAATATATAAAATAATTAATACCCTTGAAGTCTTGCAACATACTTTCCAATAACATCAAATTCTAGATTAACAATGGTTCCTTTTTTAAATCTAGAGAAACCCGTGTGTTCGTAGGTATATGGAATAATGGCAACACTAAACTGATTTTTTTCAGAATCTACCACAGTAAGGCTCACCCCATTTACAGTTATTGATCCTTTCTCTATGGTAATATTATTGGCTTCAGCAGAATATTCAAAAGTATAGAACCAACTTCCGTCATTTTCTGAAACTTGTGTACATATAGCGGTTTGATCTACATGCCCTTGAACAATATGACCATCTAATCTATCGCCTAACTTCATCGCTCTTTCAATATTAACTAGGTCATTTTCAGATAAAGTTCCCAAATTGGTTTTATCTAATGTTTCTTTTATTGCAGTAACAACATAGGTGTCATCTGTAATTTCAACTACAGTCAAACAAACTCCGTTGTGCGCAACACTTTGGTCTACTTTTAACTCGTTTGTAATGTCAGTTTGAATTGTAAAATGGGTGTTCCCTTTGTCATTTTGAATCTTTACAACGCGCCCTAATGTCTCAATTATTCCGGTAAACATGTCTATAAATTTAGTTACTTTTGTGATGTGCTAAAATAAACATATTAACTTTCAGATATGAATAAAAAAGATAAAATAGTAGTTGGAATCTCTATAGGAGATATAAATGGTGTTGGAATTGAAGTTATCTTAAAAACATTTGAAGACAAAAGAATGTTAGAGTTTTGTACCCCTCTTCTATTTGGTTCCTCTAAAGTTATTTCTACTCACAAAAAAATATTAAACATAGAAACCCATATTCACGACATTAAATCTATTGACCAAATTAAAGAGGGTCAGATAAACCTCTTAAATATTTGGAATGAAGAGGTAACATTAGAACTTGGAAATGCAACAAAAATTGGTGGACAATATGCTTTTAAATCACTTAATGAAGCCACTAAATCATTAAAAAGAGGTGAAGTTGATTTACTCATTACAGCTCCAATTAATAAAGAAACGATTCAATCTGAAGAATTTAATTTTTCTGGTCACACAGAGTTTTTAGAGCGCAATTTAGAAGGAGAAAGTTTAATGATTTTAATGAATGATTTTTTAAGAATTGGACTTATAACTGGGCATATTCCCATCTCAAAAATAGCTGAATCTATAACGCCAGAACTCATAGAAAGTAAAGTTAAAATACTCAATAAATCATTAAAACAAGATTTTAATATCAATAAACCTAAAATAGCGGTCTTAGGGTTGAATCCACATTCAGGAGATAATGGAGTTATTGGACAAGAAGAAAACGAATTGATTAAACCTGCCATAAAATCAATTCATGAAAAAGGTATATTTGTTTATGGACCTTATGCAGCAGACGGGTTCTTTGGGTCAGAAGCCTACAAACAATTTGATGGTGTTTTGGCTATGTATCATGATCAGGGTTTAGCACCTTTCAAAGCACTTACTTTTGGTAACGGGGTTAACTTTACCGCAGGTCTTAATTATGTAAGAACGTCACCTGATCACGGAACTGCTTTTGACATCAGTGGAAAAGGGAAAGCGAACTCAGATTCTTTCAAGGAAGCTATTTTTACAGGTATTAAAATATTCAAAAACAGAAATGAATATAAAGAACTCACACAAAATGTTTTAAAGCCAAAAAAACAGTAAATATTTTGATGTTAAAAAGAATAAATTATTAAAACATTTTATTATATTTGCACGCTCAAATTCATTCGCTGTAATGTCAAACTTGAAACAATATAATATTCCTTTTATAGGGTTAAAGCAAGGAAAGCATTTATTTGAATATGAAATTGAGAATACGTTCTTTGAAGCTTTTAATTTTAATGAGTATAACAGTAGTAGACTTCAAGTTAAATTAGTTTTTGACAAAAAATCTACTTTTTTTGAATTAAATCTCAATGTAGAAGGGTTTGTTAATGTTGATTGTGACACCTCACTAGAACCCTACGAACAAGAAGTTAAAGGAAATATGCCTTTAGTAATTAAGTTTGGAACAGAATACAATGATGACAATGAGGAAATGATTATCATCCCTAATGAATATTTTGAAATAAACGTAAGTCAATTCATTTATGAATTAATTATTCTCTCTGTGCCCATAAAAAAAGTTCATCCAGATGTACTAAACGGCACGATGAATTCAGAGGCTCTTAACAAATTAAAAGAATTAGAAGTAAAAGAAAATAATTCTTCAGGAAACGAAGATAAAATAGACCCACGTTGGGATAAATTAAAAAGTTTAATTAAAGAAAAAAATACATAAAATGGCACATCCTAAAAGAAAAATATCTAAAACTAGAAGAGATAAGAGGAGAACACATTATAAAGCATCTGAACAGCAGATTGCAGTAGATCCAACAACAGGAGAGGCTCATTTATATCATAGAGCTCATTGGCACGAAGGGAAATTATACTATAGAGGACAAATAGTATTAGAATCTTCATCTGCTGAGGCATAGTTAATTTCTAAAAAACATAAAAAAAACCCTCTTTTTGAGGGTTTTTTTCTGTTTTTGAACAAAAAATGCTTGTTTTGGCTTATTTTTTTAAAAAAAACTAAAATAATTTTTACTACTTTAGTCTCCCGATTAAAGAGAGGAAATAACCAAATAAAAACTTCTCACAATACGTTATCATATGTCAAAAATAACTGCAGCAATTTCAGCAGTTGGGAAATATCTTCCTGATTACATTTTAACCAACAAAGAGCTGGAAACTCTTGTAGAAACAAATGATGACTGGATTACTTCAAGAACTGGAATCAAGGAAAGAAGAATCTTAAAAGAACCCAACCAAGGAACCTCTTTTATGGCTATAAGAGCAGCTAAAGATTTACTGCAGAAAACAAATATTGATCCAAAAGAGATTGATATGGTTATTGTTGCAACAGCAACACCAGATTTACCAGTAGCCTCTACCGCTGTTTTTACTGCTACTGAAATTGGAGCAACTAATGCTTTTGCTTATGACTTACATGCAGCATGCTCAAGTTTTTTATATGGTATGTCTACTGCAGCTTCTTATATAGAGTCTGGTAGGTATAAAAAAGTTTTACTAATTGGAGCCGATAAAATGTCTTCAATTATTGATTATACAGATAGAGCTACCTGTATCATATTTGGAGATGGAGCGGGTGCCGTTCTTTTTGAGCCAAATTCTGAAGGAATGGGGTTACAAGATGAATATTTAAGAAGTGACGGTTCTGGAAGAGAATTTTTAAAAATAGAGGCTGGAGGTTCTATTCTTCCTGTTTCGGAAGACACATTAAAAAATGGACAACATTTTGTGCATCAAGAAGGGAAAACTGTTTTTAAGTTTGCAGTTTCCAACATGGCAGATGTTGCAGAAAAAATGCTAATTAGAAATCAACTATCAAACAATGACATAAGTTGGCTGGTTCCCCACCAAGCTAATAAGAGAATTATTGAGGCTACAGCTAAAAGAGTTAATGTAGACGCCTCAAAAGTAATGATGAATATTCATAAATATGGCAATACGACTTCAGCAACTTTACCGTTATTGCTTGCAGACTATGAGCATCAATTAAAAAAAGGAGATAATTTAATATTTGCAGCATTTGGTGGTGGCTTCACATGGGGGTCTATCTATCTAAAATGGGGCTACAATTCATAAAATAAAACAACTAAAACTAAGTATAATGGATATTAAAGAAATTCAAAGCCTTATCAAATTTGTCGCTAAATCTGGCGCTAATGAAGTTAAGTTAGAAATGGAAGATATAAAAATCACCATTAAAACTGGTTCTGAAAGAACAGAAGTTACTTACACACAGCCTGCTCCAATGATGGCTGCACCACAAGTTATTCAGGCTGCTCCTGTTGAGACACCTATTGAAACCCCAAAAAATACAAAGGCTAACGATTCGGAAAACGACTCTAAATACGTTACCATTAAATCACCTATTATTGGCACTTTATACAGAAAGCCTTCACCTGAAAAACCTTTATTTGTTGAAGTTGGAAGTACTATTAATGTTGGTGATACTGTTTGTATTATTGAAGCAATGAAGCTTTTCAATGAAATTGAATCTGAAGTTTCTGGAACCATTGTTAAAGTATTAATAGACGACTCATCTCCGGTGGAGTTTGATCAACCTTTATTCTTGGTAGACCCATCTTAATTTTATAACTCAATTTTGATTTTATACCATTAAGGATAAAAAGATACAATTATGTTTAAAAAAATATTGATTGCCAATAGAGGAGAAATTGCTCTTAGAGTTATTAGAACTTGTAAAGAAATGGGGATAAAAACTGTAGCTGTTTACTCTACAGCAGACGCCGAAAGTTTACATGTTAAGTTTGCTGATGAAGCGGTTTGTATTGGCCCTGCACCCAGTGTAGATTCTTATTTGAAAATGTCTAATGTTATTGCAGCAGCAGAGATTACTAACGCCGATGCCATTCACCCAGGATATGGTTTTTTATCAGAGAATGCTAAGTTCTCTAAATTATGTGAAGAGCATGAAATAAAATTTATTGGAGCCACAGGAGAAATGATCGATCAAATGGGAGATAAGGCTTCAGCAAAGGCAACCATGATTTCAGCAGGCGTTCCCTGTATACCAGGGTCTGAAGGGATTATTAAAGATTTTCAAGAATGTGAAAAACTAGCAACTGAAGCAGGTTATCCTGTAATGCTTAAAGCAACTGCGGGTGGTGGTGGAAAAGGGATGAGAGCTGTTTGGAAAGCTGAAGAGCTCCAAGAATCTTGGGACTCAGCCCGTCAAGAAGCAAAAGCATCTTTTGGTAATGACGCCATGTATTTAGAAAAACTTATCGAAGAGCCAAGACATATTGAAATCCAAATCATTGGAGATTCTTTTGGGAAAGCTTGTCATTTATCTGAAAGAGATTGTTCTGTTCAAAGACGTCATCAAAAGTTAACAGAGGAAACCCCTTCCCCTTTTATGACTGATAAACTGAGAGATGAAATGGGGGAAGCAGCTGTAAAAGCCGCTGAATATATTAAATACGAAGGAGCAGGTACTGTTGAGTTTTTAGTTGACAAGCACAGAAATTTCTACTTTATGGAGATGAATACACGGATTCAAGTAGAGCACCCAATTACAGAAGAAGTTATTAATTATGACTTAATAAGAGAACAAATTTTAGTTGCAGCAGGTGTGCCTATTACAGGAAAAAATTATTTACCAAAACTACACTCAATTGAATGTAGAATTAACGCAGAAGATCCCTATCATAATTTCAGACCTTCTCCCGGGAAAATAACTACTTTTCATGCTCCCGGAGGACATGGAATCAGATTAGATACTCACGTATACTCGGGTTATACAATTCCTCCAAATTACGATTCAATGATTGCTAAACTTATAGTCACAGCACAAACAAGAGAAGAAGCAATTAACAAGATGAAAAGAGCACTTGATGAATTTATAATTGAAGGTGTAAAAACAACAATCCCTTTTCACAGGCAATTGATGGACCACCCTGACTATATCGATGGAAATTATACTACAAAATTTATGGAAAGTTTTGAAATGGTAGCCAAATAAGCTTTTAAGCTTACAACAAACAATTAAAAGGAAGGTCATATATTATGTCTTTCCTTTTTTTTATATTTGATGCTTACATTTTAACTATTAAATAAAACTATATGGCTAGTAAAATTAAAATTGATGGTATCGATAAGATTATTATTAAAAGACTTGTTGAGGATGCTAGAACACCTATTTTATCTATCGCTAGAGAGGTAGGGATTTCTGGAGCTGCCATACATCAACGCTTAAGAAAATTAGAAAACTCTAATTTGATGGCAGGCTCAAAATTAATTTTAAACCCCAAGGCATTAGGATACACAACAACCGCATTTGTTGGTATTTTTTTAGATTCTGCAGCGATGTATTCATCTGCTATAAAAAAACTAAAACAAATTCCTGAGGTAGTTGAAAGCCATTACACTACTGGTAATTGGGCTATTTTGATAAAGATACTGAGTAAAAATAATGAAGATCTTATGTATTTACTCAACAATGATATTCAAAGAATAAAAGGCGTATCTAGAACGGAAACATTTATATCACTTGACCAACAAATCAATAGACAAATTACGCTGTAAAAAAACAAAAAAATCAATCAGACTTAAGTACTAAAAATTTAATATTAGTTGTTTTGTACAATTAAAAATTTTATCTTGTTGCTTTTAACCTATAAAACAATTTTAAAATGAAAAAAAGACTATTTAGTACACTAATTGCATTATTCAGTATTAATATTTTACTGGCTCAAATAGTTGTATTTACTCCTGTAAAAGTTGAGAAAGAAGATGTAGATCAATTTTTAAATGTAGAAATAAATTACAGCAAAAAAATTGCACAAGATGCTGTAAACAATGGAAACCTTTTAGGTTGGGCTTTATTACAAAGCACTAATCCTGGGCCAGATGATTATAATTACATGTGGGTAAATGCTTATCCAGATATCAATACTGCTGCTAATGAAAACATGTGGTGGAATAATTCTGAAAAAGTAGTAGGAATTAAGCCTGATGTATTATTTAGTGATGGTTCAAAGTATAAATTTGACAGAAGTTATACCTATCAAATGAAATTGACAATTCCTAATGTTGCTCCTGCCGGATACGTTCTTTTAAATTTTACTTCACCTGACGATGTAGACGCAGTTGCAGCGAGCGCTGAAAAATATGTACTCCCACATTTTAAGAAAAATATGGGTGATCATGGAATGGTAGGATGGGGAATGGCAACTAAAATAACCCCTCAAGGAAAAGACTATTCATCGGTTATGTTTTATGATTCGTATGATACTTTAGCAAATGCCATGAGACATCTTGCAGGAGAGGGTGTAATGAAAGGATTACCTTTTGATAAAATGGAAAAAGCTGTGTGGGAAATGAGACCTTTAATGA
>Ga0213868_10001214_pt1 | contig 24850 bp, 42 predicted proteins | sample PICome_9_FD_160087 | JGI IMG/M metagenome (GOLD analysis project Ga0213868, IMG submission 160087) | Coastal seawater microbial communities near Pivers Island, North Carolina, United States - PICO127 | ecosystem: Environmental > Aquatic > Marine > Coastal | place: USA: North Carolina... | reverse complement strand
AGTTACAATTGAATATGACGACAGTGATCTACTTGGTTGCATGTTTCGTGATGCTATCACACATTGTATCATGATGAAGATGAATTTGCTAGTCAAAATGAACAAAGAAAAAGATACTGCGACTGAGAAAGAAAAACTTCTTGACAAACATATGCAAGAGTTTTACGATGAAAAAGTCGCAGCATACGAAAAGATGCGAGACAGTATGACTTGGGATAATCAAAAATGATGGAAAAGTTTGGATATACGGTAGGAGCATCTATCGCTTGTGCAACCGTCGCTCTTGCGATTTATACCGGAATGCTGTATGAACGACATACTGCACCAGTACCTTGCATCACAAACTTGTCAATCTACAGTTATCCCAACTTCGAATGGGAACAAATTATGCTTGATGATATTGTTGATTATAGTGAAGATAGTGACTTCTATCGGCATGGCATACAGACAAGTGAAGAACTTGCAGAAATGCTAGTTGAAATGAGTCAAGAAAGTAATTGGCCAAGTTCAATTTATACCAATCCACAAGACGGGAGCAGATATTATGTTCCGGGTTTGTGTTATGTTGGCAAGACTGATTGGCTAGGCGTACCAACGCTTTATCTGAGGTAAACCACAATTTATAAATTTAAAAGGAATTGATCAATGAAACTTGGTGAAAAACTAAAGCAAACAATTACAGAACTTGAACAAGCAAAAATTGCAGGATTGAATGCACAAGCTGCCGCCGACATGGAAAAAGTTCGCCGTGAACGCGCGGATACAAAGGATTGGCTTGAAAACATGAAAGAAAAAATTGTTTCACAAATTGAAGCGGGCAAGGTTCCTCTTGTCAAAGTAGAAAACTTTGACAGGAAAAAGTGGGTTCGCAAGGCAGTGAAAGGAAAAGCTGCAAATCAAGATTTGTGGAATGATTTTAACCAATACTTCAAAAGCGAAGGTCTTTCCATCACATATTCAGAAGGCCACTGTGGTATGGGCATGAAAGATTGGATTAATATGACTGCAACTGTGTTGCCAGAACGTCCGCGCCTTGGTGGATTTACGGATAAAGATAGATTTGGAACAAGAAAATAAAATGAAAGAACTTGATCCAAAAATAGAATGTATTATACCGACTATAAGTGAACCTAAAAATGACCGAGGTTAATAATTTATCAGCATCGTTAAAACCATGTAAGTGTGAAACCAAATATACTATTGAGCCACACGGAGATGGATACGCATTATATTATGACAGATGCAATCATCGTCACGGATACAATCTTATTAATATGACAGAACCAGCTTGGAATTTTGAACCCAAACATATTGAAAAAATGATTAATCTTGGACATGAGGTTTACGAACATGTAAGCAAAATGTATGGGGCACCGTTGGGAGGCCATGAGGCAGAATGACCCCAAAATTTATATATCTTCCCTGCAATGCTCGTGCCAGATGGGATAGTGAAAGCGATGCAGGTTATCGTTGCGAAACGTGTTTCGCTATGGTAGGAAGTATCGGACAGCCTCGTCAATGTGTTGAAGAATCAAACAAGTATAAAGTTTTTGAACATCTTGGTGGTGGTAAATGGAATTACGAAACTGGAAAAGTAGATGAACCTAATTAATACGCCTATTGAAACTCTTAGTGAATGCATTTATGATGCACAGCATGTCAATCTAAGTGTTATTCACTATGAAAGTAAACAATGGCACGAAAGCAAAGTTCGTGGCGAAGATGTTTTTGAACATAAAACTCGCAATCCACGAAAAGATGAGTTCGCGGTTGTGGCAATGTTTCCACAAATGTGGGGAAGCACTGCTCTAGGGTTTGGTGGAATCGGTGGTAGTTCTATGACAACGGCGTATACTGTTGTAATTAAGGCACAGAACGGACACAGCCGCGAAGCTCTAGTTTATTTTAATGGAATATTTGCGTATCGTATTAGTGAACCAAATGAACTATTTTGGAGTGATGTATCTTCACAAAATACTGCCAGTGTTCGTGATTGTGAAAAATATGAAAGCAAAAAAAAGATCAAATAATGGGCAACGGAGAAATTTTTAAAAATGTTATGATTGCTGCACTTATGTGCATGATTATGATTGTCTATGCAGACTTCATACGCAATCCAGAAAAATATGGTGACATTATGAGTAGGTATGACGAAGCTCGTTTTGGAATATCTGAGGAAATAAAATGATAGAATTCATTTTTCGCATAAATCATCCTCATCCTAACGACCGCACAAAACAAAAAGATTATGTATTGTGGGACAAAAGGCTAAGTGAAAACTGGGCAACAGAGCTACAAATATCTCGTATGCCATTACGGACTATTTTTGAAATTCACGTTGATACTAGTTGGACTGGAACGGATCATGCTGGTCCACGCTTAGAACTTGTATTTTTTAATTGGTTCTTTAATTTTCAAATATACAATGTAAATCATTGGAACTGGGATGAAGGCCGTTTTTATACCAAGGCCGAAGCACTAGCCGAATACGAAGATGATCGCAGATGGCGTGAAGAAAATGATATTGAACAAGACCCAGAAGATAAACTAGCAAAATGGATTGAAAAAAATGACTAGGATGCCAAAAGAATTTGAATTCAAGTTTGAAGGATGTTATATTGCAGGAGGTGCAATTCTTTCTCTTGCGACAAAAAATGATATTGCAGACTACGATGTTTATCCTAAAAACCTACAGGGATTGACAAATGCGGTTTACGAACTAATGAATGATTTTGGTTCGCATATTGTAAATATTAGCGACCGAGCGATTACTTTTCGTGTAAATGATAGCAAAAATCGCAACGGCGAAAGAAACATTGTTCAAATTATGACATTTGACTGGTTCCCAACTGCAGAAAGTATTTTTGATTTTTTTGATTATACTGTCTGCATGGGTGCGTTTGATTGTGATAGTAAACAATATGCGTTCCATCCTGACTTCTATCCTGACATTGCAAGCAAAACACTAAGATTTAATCCCAAGACTCGTTATCCTCTTGCAAGTTTGCTTAGGACTACAAAATATCGTGCAAAGGGATTTCATATTGGCAAATTTGAATTTACAAAGATTGCAATGGCGGTTGCCAATGGCGGGTTGCCAAATTCGTGGAGCGAACTTGAAGCAAGTCTCGGTGGAGTTTATGGCAGACAAATTACACTAAATGTAGATGACCGCGAATATTCTTACGATGCTGCACTAGAAGTTTTAAGCAATCTTGACTTTGATCCAGAAGTATATGTATTGAGAGAAGACAATAGTCGGTATAGTGATTTGACTGATACCGATATCACAAACTATTTCGTAGACGAAACGCTTGATTACATTGAAGTCAATGATCATATAAATTGTTTTGTCAATGGTTTCTTTATTGGTGAAAGATTTTCTAAGGATTTGACTGATGCGTCTGGTCCTAGAAAATTTACCAAAGTTACGCCCTCTAGATTATTTGGATATGTTAGTGAGAGTCCTACCACTGCAACGTATAAAGTTGGCAGCAGTTATCGTTCACAGTGGGCCAGTTATACCAACATTACGAGAACTAAGAGCGAACTAAAAAATAACAATCACAAATGGTTTCTTGTTTCGTTTCCGGTAGAAAATATTTCAAATGTTACATACCGTGACGTAAGAATTTCAGGTACTGCAAGAATTGAAAGTGAAGTAGACAACACTACTACCGAAGTTGAAGATATTCATGGCGCTTTAGATGCAATTATTTGTGCTTGACACCTATATAAATATGCTCTATGATGTAAACAAAGGAGTTTATCTATGAGCAACAAAAAAAGAATCATAGGTGATATTCATGGCAAATGGTATGAGTATCAGCTTATTACAGAAAATATCCAACATGATAGTATTCAGGTTGGTGACTTTGGGATTGGCTTTAATGGCCCTTATTGGAATGATCGTGTAAATGATTTTCATAGTTCTGGCCAGCATCGGTTTATTCGTGGGAATCACGATTCTCCCGATATTTGTAAAACTGAAATGGTTGGTTGTATCAAAGACGGAACTGTTGAAAATAATGCGATGTTTTTGGGGGGAGCTTGGTCTATTGACTGGCAACATAGAACTGAAGGCGTAAGCTGGTGGCGCGATGAAGAATTGTCAATTAGAGAGTTTTCTGAATTAATTGATGTTTATAGTGTCGCAAAACCAGACATCATGATAACACACGATGCGCCAACACTTGCAAGTTATCGTATGTTTATCAAGAGTGGAAAAACTTTTGGTGGCAAAACGCTTCATCTTACAAGAACTGGCGAGGCACTTCAAGCAATGTTTGAAATTCATCAGCCAAAATTTTGGTTTCATGGTCACTGGCATAATTCAGTAGAAATGGATATTGATGGAACACATTTTCATTGTCTTGACGAACTTGACTTCGTAGATTTTGATTTTGAAAATCTGGAATATGTTCGGTGAAACAATATCCTTGGAAATTCAAACTCAGTTGGGGTGGAATAGAATGGTGGCAGAGTGAAGTAACACTTGACAGCGACCATTATTTCTACTATTTCTACTGGTTCAGTTTGATTGACAACCCTGAAAACAGAATGTGGGGCTATGATTATATCTATTATGATGGCCCCCATCATATGTTTTGTTTTTGGTTCTTTACAATAAGTTGGTCAACTCCTTGGAGCAAAGTGAGAGAAAAATGATTAGATGGTATGACTACATTGTTGCTTTTTTGTTTGCACATTTGATATATGCGAATATACTTATCATACTTTACGGAACAACATGGTGGCACCCCGTTTGGGGATTCTTAGTATTGTTCGGTCTGAATGATTTATGGGTAAACGGTTATTCTAAATTTCGTAAAAGTATGGAAGACAAAAAGAATGGCAGCTAAAAAATCCAAGTCAAAAAAGCTACAATTTGGCAATTTAACGGTGTATCAAAGATACGGTAGTTTACATAATGACCGTGGCCCTGCCTATATTGACAGTAACGAACAAATTTTTCAGTATTATAGATACGGAAAACTGCACCGTGAAAATGGTCCCGCTTATATCAATAAAAAATATGGATATCATGGTTGGTATCTTAATGGAAAACAATATCAATTCAGCGATTGGTGTAAGATAACATCACTTGACAAAGATAGACTAGCTATGCTAATATTGACCCACGATTAAAAAAGGAATTAAAATGTTTAAAGGAATCGTAAATACGATCCGCGAAGCAAACGAATCTGTTCGCAAAGGAGATGCATATCGTTTAGAAAAATATGGACCCCCTGAAACATTCAGTGAAAATTTGAAACGATCACGAAAAATCTATTCGGATTATCGTGAGAACAATATCCCAAAATGTCGTTCTATGTTTGAAACTTCCAGCCAAACAAAAGAGATTGAAAATTTCAAGATGAAATTTCATTATTGGGATGAATGGACTGGAGGCAGGTTTGCAAGACGCGAGAATCCTTACATGAAAATGAGTGATACAGAGTGGCATCGTTCCATGGGTTTAGTCCGAAGACCCAACATTGAAATGAAGACAATTTGTCGTAGTAATCCCGTAACTGGATATTGGGAGGCATTAAATGAACAAGAATACCATTGAACCAATTCTTTATATCGTTATGCGTAGCGATATTCAAGACATGAATCCTGGGAAATTGGCCGCACAAGCAGCGCATGTTGCTAGTGATTTTGAGATGTGGGTTCGTGATTTGGAATCGCAGGCTGACCAATATGGCGAACTACTCGCTCATATAGAAAGATGGCGCGAAGGTGCTAGGACATGTGGAACCACAATCTGTTTGAGTGCTACAAAAAGTGAAATTCTAGAAACAATTTGTAAAACTGATTTCAGTGATTATTTTACTGACCCAACATATCCATGGAAAAATTATTATGGCGAATTGTTTCTGACAAATGAATTATCGGGCGCATGGTTTTTTGTCTGTGACGAAAATTTATCCGACCTAGCATTAATGAAACAATTTAATTTACACAAATGATAGGAATACAGTGAGTTATATAGAAAAACTAACAAGTTCAGAATATAAAAAATATAAAAAAGAAAAATTAAAACTAATACATAAAGCAGTAAATTCAGGAAACGGATTAACTAGAATGATTCGTATTCCAAAAATAGATAATGCAAAACTTAAACGGGAGGTGAGAGAACAACATATTTTTTATATGTGGGCACTAGATCAACCAGAATATTATAACCTATTGGAAAAGAAAAGGAAACAAAAATGACGGTTATTGAACAACTGAAAGCAAAAGCATTAGAACTAAGAAAAGAACGATCTACGCTAAGTGGGATAATGCAATTTCACCTTAGCGAAATGTCTCAGATTGGCAAAAATTCCGGAAACAGAGATACAAGCGATGACGAAGCAATCCAGTATCTTAAAAAAGCAGTTCAAAAATTGAAAGAAAACCCTCACGGCAACCCAGATGAAGTTGAAACTCTTGAATTTTTTCTACCAGAAATGGCATCAGAAGACGATGTTAGATCATATATCTTTATGCTCGAAACAGAACAAGGGCTTGATATTTCAAACAAGGGCGCAGTCATGAAAGCAGTCAAAGAAAAATTTGGTGTGTTTGTTGACATGAAAATGGTTTCAAAGCTACTATAAATGTTAAGATATGTGCTTAAAGCACATATCTAAGTCATTGACAGCATCCGAATCGTGTGGTATTGAATGACTATACCGAAACAAACGAGGTCCAGCATGACTACCAAGATTGAAAGCATCCGTAAGAAAATTTCCGAACTCTTGAAAAAGAATGAAGAATCTGGCACAACCGAATTTGAAGCAACCGCTGCAATGACTATGGCGCAAAAGCTTATGGACGAGCATGGCGTCACTATGGATCAAATTAAGGATCAAGAACGCAATCAAGATGATTTTTCAGAAAAGAAAATCAAAGAAGGTCGTAAAAATCTCCACGAAGTTGATCTTTATGGCATCTCCGCAGCAATTGCTCATTTCACTGATACGACAGTGTTTAAGCGCAAGGTCCGTGGCGAAGATGCAACTCTTGTGTTCTTTGGCTATAACGCAGACGTTGAATTAGCGGAGTATATCCGCGAAGTATGTAAGCGGGCAATGGAAACAGAATGGAAGAAATTTGTTGTGAACACTCAATTGACTGGACACAAGCGTGGGCATCGCAAGAATTTTATGATTGGAATGAGCGACCGCACTTCCACACGTCTGCGCGATATGAAACAGGATCATACCAAAAGCACAACGGGAACTGACCTGATTGTTTTGAAGAATCAATTGGTTATTCAAGCACTCAACGAGCGTAATGTGAATATTCGCAAGAATAATCGCAAGGTCACATATAACGAGGGTGCAGCGTTTGATGCTGGTCAAGATGCTGGCGACCGTGTAAAGTTTAACAAAAGCGTGAAAGATGGCACCAACTCTGGTCCAAAAATGATCACGGCATAATAAAGGGGGCTTCGGCCCCCTTTATTTTATCCAAGCTATTCTTTTTCCAGTTTGTTTACGATGTTCCCATTCTTCAACAGAACCTGGAAACCGCCATGCCCATATTGCTACTAATGCCATAAATCCACCTGACCACAACACAGCGTTAATATTTCCTGTTGCAAACCATGTGAATAGTGCAGTAGTTGACATAACAGCCACCATCATGTATTTCATTTTTGTTGGGAACACCCGTTTCTCACTCCAATTTGTTAGAAACGGTCCAAAATGCTTATGCCCGTATATCCATTTGTGCATCCGTTCACTACTCTTTGAAAAGCAATATGCAGAGAACACCAAGAATATAGAGAATGGTATCCCAGGAACAATAAACCCGATATATGCCATCACAAGACTAAGAAACCCTAGTCCCATATAAAAATATTTTTTAATCATTTGCTACCACCATGTTTTTTAATAAATTTATAAGAATTTGGATTCTGCTGAACAGCAATCTTTTTCATCTTATCTGTTGGGTTTTCAATAAACTGAATAGCATTTCCGTTGTTTTTTAGAGCGATGATTTTAACCTTATCACTTGGATTTTCAAAGAACTGCAAGGCGCGACCATTTCTAGTAACTGCCATCATCTGAACTCGTTCGCTTGGATTTTCAACATATTCAATAGCAAGCCCATTTCTTGAAACAGCCATCATCTGAACTCTCTCAGTAGGATTTTCCATATATCGTATAGATTTACCATTTTGCTTAACCGCCGTTAATTGTAATTCCTCATCTGGATTTTTGATAAATTGGATTGTCAACCCACTTTGTTGAACTGCTTCCATCTGTACTTCAAAACTTGGATTTTTAATGAATCTCAGACTTAATCCGTCATCGCTAACTGCTTCTTGTTGAACCTTTTCACTTGGATTTTTAATATACTCAATTACGCTACCATTTTGTGCAACTGCCGCTAATTGCATTTGTTCGCTAGGATTTATAACATATTTGATTGATCTTGGGTTTTGTTCAATGGCTTCCAAAACTACCAATTCTGGCGGATTTTTAAAATACTTTATTGTTTTACCTAATATATTAACGGCTACAAACTGAAGTTCAACACGATAATTATCGCTTCGTCCTACTTTTTCCAAATAACTCAATACCTTATCATGTTTTTTTGTTAGTACAAGTAAATTTTCCAATTCAACTACATGCTCTCCTTTGGCGGCGCGTGGCATAAGTCTATCAATTTGTGCAATACTTTTGCGATATTCTTTTCTTGATTTTTCCATTTCATTCGCAGTATCTAAACCAACGGAATCATCTATTATTTGCTTTAGTTGGATATCGCCTATTAAGTTTTTAAAGTTATCTTCTTTTATTTTTTTATCATTTTCATCAAAATATTCACGATCTTCGCGATCACGTTCATTGACTACCATTGCGTACTTTTTATTTGTTTTTTTGTTTATAAAATAAATCAAAATAAGCTCACTGTCATAAAAATATTCTTCATATTCATTATGGAATGGCTTTGCGCTACACCACTTGGTTTCGCTGCCATAGAAACAACTACTATCTTTATCTAATGGGATAATAACCAACCAGTCACGATTTTCAAAAAGCAATTTACTTCTACCAGATTCGCTTTTTTGTTGTCTATAATTTTTTTCATTTAATTTATTCACGCGCATAGCACTAAATCCTTATATCACTGTATTTATATATTTTGCTTGACATGCGTAGAATCATGATGTATCATCAAGAACTAGGAAGGATTAAATACAATGTATCAGATATTTTTGGACGATGAAAGAAACCCAAGCGATGTGTTTTGGGCACCTTGGCACATCCAAGAAAAGTATCACAATGAAAAATGGATCATTTGTCGTAAAAGAGAGGAAGTTTATTGTGCAATATATCAAAAAGGGTTCCCTTCTTATATCAGCTTTGATCATGATCTAGGCGAAAATGAGTCAACAGGGTTTGATATTGCTAAAATGATTGTGGATATGGATTTGGATGGTTTCAGATATATCCCAGAAGATTTTTCATTTTATGTACATAGCAAAAATCCGGTTGGGAAAAAGAATATAGAAACATATTTGAATAACTATATGAAAGTAAAAACTAAATGACATACCTTCTTGACTATCACGCATTACCAAACATAAATTTGAAAGTCACCTTGGAAAACTACGTTGTTCATGGACTAGCTCCTGGTGGATTTATGACTGCTGTATTGACAAATGATTTGTATAGGACAGTGAATGCTGCTGACAGTAATAATAAAAAAATTGTTCCAGAAATAGTTAATTGGATACAGATTAATCTTCCGATTAGTTGTTATGGAACACAAAAAAATATGAAGTCGTGGATGAAAGACGAAGATGGCGTTCGTACTGCATATGTGGAACACATGAAAGAAAACAAATTTTGGAAAACAATTCAGGAGTAAAAAATGTAAGCAGAAATTTTATATATTTGAACGGATAAAGAAGGACTTGCGCGTATTTCAAAAGAGACGCCAACCGATCTATGCATTGGTATGTTTGGAAATAAATACACACCAGATTATAAAAAGGTAGTCGTCATTCCGTTGAAAGAATAGTATACGATCTTAAAAATTACACAATTAGAATAGGAAACTTTTTATGAAAAATTATGATAATAGCAATGAGTTTAAAAAAGATTTTGGATGGCTTGGTTCTTGGTTGTCTAATAATCTCATGGCAAGAATTTGCGATTTTCTTGATAAAGGAACAATCACAATAAATGCAAAGTATATAAAACCCAAAACTATGGAATGGGACGGAGAGCTTTTAATAAATGTTGAAAATCTTTCAAACCTTGAAATAGTCAATGGACTTATTCAATATTCATCCGCAAATGAAATTTTCATGACGGATGAAAAGACTCTGAGGCTTTGGTGGGATTAACAACAAATTCACTGCGGGGTTCAATTATTAGGTTGTCTCTCTTTGTGAAATGAGTTACTAAAATCTTAGCAGCCAAACCTGACATGATTCTGACGGAGTATGAAATATGCTGACCATATATGCAAAAAAAGTGTATCACAACATGGGCTTTGATGTGATGCTGTATCGTGACCGCGAAATGACCAAGCCTGCCTGTCAGTATCAATGGCACAATAGCCAAAAGCCCGATTGTCGTAACAAGTATGTTACGTTTAACTGCTATCGTTATCGTATTGAATGGTTGTAAGATGGCAAAAAACGAAGCACAAAAAATAATGAAATCAATAGTGTATCTCTGTTGTCAAAAGGGATATGCTATTGAAATCTATAATAACAAATATCACAAACAATTTGAATCCCGCGATCCAGAAGTAATTTGGAATAACTATAAGAAATATAGTAGCGGTTTACTTGCTGTAAAAAGTGATGTGAACTATGTTATGTTTAATTTTTCTATTCCAAAAAATGAATTTGACCGTAACATTCTAAGAACAACATCGCCATTCAAAGAAGAATTGTTGCGAGAGGTTGAGTTTTTCATGAATATATACAATGCATAGAATGGTTGATCCGTCTGAGCCTGTTGTCAAAATGATTGCACATATTGATGAAACACAATATGCAGAAATGTGGGTTCTTTGCGATACTGATGGTAGACCCATGGGTGGAAGGGTGCACCGTGACGATGGACCTGCAATCATAATCTATGAAAATGATATTATCATAGATACTCAATTTTGGTTACATTCTACATTCTATCCTGACTTCAAAAAATGGTTGACAAAAAGTTCTGCCGACGATGTGATAAAGGCAGAATTAGCATTGGTGTACGGATGATTAACGATTTAAACCCGATACAAAGACAGATGTGGGCAATGACGAAACTGTTTTTGAGTGATAATAAAAACAAATGTGTTTGTTTACGCTTTAGCAATAGTGAAAGAGTTGATGGCGTCATTTCAAAAAGATTCACGAATGACAATTTTGATACTTTCATAATAGCAATAGAAAAGCATCGTAGTGGAATAATTAGTTTTCATATTAACGATAACACCAGTTTTGAATTTATATATTGTTACTTAGATGATGCGGTCGCATTCACGCAGCATAATATTTCACAAAATATTATGAAATATGTTACGGATTTATTTTGTGAAAGCGAGTTTCTGCTGAACGTAGAACTTTTTGATACATAATGTGCTTGACATCTAACCCCAATGATTCTAATATGGAATCACAACAGAAATAAGAAAGGTTTACTGTATGAAACAAATACTAACACGAACAGCTATTATCGCACTCATGGCATTTGGTCTATCTGGATGTATTGTTGGTGAAAAAGTTGAAGTTCCTCCCGCAAGTGTCGGCATGGTTCTAGGTAAAAATGGTTATCAAGGTGATCTAATTACACCATCACGTTTCCGTTTGCCAATATGTTTCCTAAATTGCGACAAACTTGTTGTGATTGAAGCAGGTGATATTGGCATGGCAGAATCAATGACTGTTTTGATGCCACAAGATAATCTTGATCTAGGTGTTGATGTCCGCTTCACACTCGCAATCTCCAAAGACAAAACACAAATCCTGAGTGTGTTTGACCGTGTTGTTCCTACTCGTCTTGAAAGCGGTGGATTTGGCACAACTCTTGACCAAATCTATAATGTGTATGGTAAGTCTGTTATTCGTAATGTAGTTCGTTCTACACTTAGTGAATATTCGATTGCGCAAATTGCCTCAAATCAAAGTTCAGTATCAGAACACCTACGTCAAGTAGTTTCTTCTGCGCTTGAGAAAACACCACTTGAAATCAAGCAGTTGGGTCTAGCTAACATCACGTTCCCTGATATCATCACTACAGCCCGTGAAGAAACCCAAAGCCGTAAAATTGATATTGAACGTGCAGATGCCGATGCACAGGTTAAAATTCGTGAAGCACAAGCACGTCTTGAAGTTACCCGTGCAGAGCGTGAAGCAGACCTTCTAGCAGCACAGACTATTGCAGAACAAAACATTATTCTTGCAGATGGTGTTACACCAGAAGTTCTACGCTACATGGAACTTGAAGTTCTAAAGAAAATGGCTGAAAATCAAAACGCGGTATTCTTTCCAGTGGAAATGCTTGGAAATACTGCACTTGAGAACCGCATGACTATGGGAGCTAATCAATAATGTTTGAAGTTCAATTTATGGCGGGGGCAACAGTGTTTGCCCTTGTCAGCCTCACAATCTTTCTTGTCGCTATATTCATTATGTACCGCATTGGGGTGAAGTTATATAAATTTGCGATTGATGATAAACCAGAAAAAACAGTTTCTATCAAGAAAGAAATTTATGCTTTGGGTTTCATTATATTGATGTCAATTTTCTTTGGAAGTTTGCCACAACCAAAAATTTCAATTGACACACCACCAAATCGCGAATTGATTGAATATCAACAAAATGCGGATGAAATTGTCATTGAAACGCCGCTGCCACGAACAGAAAATCTTGGTGGCTTCACACCAATGAACGAATAAACCGCCTTTTATATTGACATAGTTAGACGAATCGCGTATGATAATCATACACAAACAAGAGGAACTTACAAAATGCAAAAAATTATTTTCGGTCTAATCGCAGGTCTCGCACTTAGTGTAGCAAGTGCTCAGGCAGGGCTGTTTGATCAAGTCATGACTTCAAACTGGCCAAGTAAAGAAAGTGTGGCATACAAAGTTGAGGCATATGGGTTTGATTTTCGTGTTTATGAATGGCAAACCACAAATGACCCAGATACTTTCTGCACTGTTGCAATCGGCAACTCAGACCGTGCGCCTTATATGGGACTTGATTGCTTCAAGAAGAATTAAAAAAGAAGGCGGGAATTAACCCGCCTTTTTTTATTTGTCTATTCTTATTTCCTTCGGTGGCTCAGGCAATTCATCTAAATCAATAGTATCTAAGAAATCTTTAAACTTCTTTCTATCACGTCTTATATTTTTAAGTCGGGATTGTAGTTGTTCCCTAGTAATATTTTTAGCAAAATATTCTGAAAACAGTTTTGAAACATCGCCGTTGTCAGACTTCAACGTATCCGAAAATAGCTTATAAAGTTTCTTTGTATACTCTTGTTGATACTTATTTGGGTCTAGTGCTGCGTCTAGTGCCACCACAAATCGCATGACAGTTTGTTTCATAAACTCCGCAGTTATAGTTTCGGTCCAATTTCCACCAGGACTTCTAAACTCTATCCTGTCAGGCTTTAATCCCATACTTAGCTCCTTTTCGTTTACGTCAATGTATGCCAGTTTCCCTGCATTTTGGTTTAAGTTGCCTTTGAAGCTGTCAAGCACATATGCCAGATCGGTATATCCAGTTTTAATCCCGTGTTGTATCTTTCCCATGCTACTTTTTGCGTAAATGGTAAACTGTCTCTGGAATTGTGATAACACGTATCGGTCGCCTACCAGCAATACCATTTTAATATAGTCTAATTTATCTCTATCAAATCCTGGCAGCGAAACATTTATATGAAGTCCAGTTGTATCATTGGTGTATCCATTTTCCTTTATAAATTTTCTCATATTTTCTAAATCTATTATGGTCTGTTCAAAGTCTTGCGGCGGGCTTACTACCTCTGCACCTATTTTGTTTCCAGTCAACACAGAACCATCATTGTCTTTCACCGATGCGTCTGTTTTTATTTCGTATGGATTTACTGGATTTACTGCTTTGTTAAATTTCATTTCTAAAATATCAATTAAAATATTATTTTTTATTTCCATCTTATATTTTGTTATAATATCTTTATATGTATTAATACCTAGTTCTTTTAATATAGGTGTTATATCAGTTTCGGATATATCTTCCCACGAATCGTATACTTCATCAAACGAAATATCAGGGTTCTCTTTTTCTTTCATCTGTTTAAAAGTATAAAACAATGTTCTTTTAAAATCGTATGTATCAAGAAAACTTCTATAAATTTCTCTGTATGTTTTTGGTGAAGTAGTTGATAATATTTTTTCCAAATCTTTTTCTTCATACACAAACTCATATTCTATTCCAATTTTTGCATCCAATTTTCCGACACGACCCTGTAGTCTGGAAGAAGACATTTTAATTTCATTTATTATTTCATGGTATCGCATATTATATAACTCCAATATTATATTATTTATTCAATAAATAATAACTATATTATAAAAGGATATCATTATGCGCTATTATGAAATGTTGGCAGAGGCACTTAAATTCAGCCAGATTAGGCCATATATGAAAGACTGGGATCGTGAGAGATACGGTGACATATTCAAAAATCCAAAGTTCAAGCACGATAAAAATGGTTATCGTGTATTTTTTCCCATAGAAACTAGAATTTCTGATAACACAGAAAAAAGCCCCACACACATCGAAATTGAAAAATTTTTAAATGAGAATGGATTTGAAATTGTAGACTACATAAAAGGTATTGTCAGAAACACAGAGAAAAATCAAAACATAAAAATTGGTAAGGTGTTGAATAAATTAAAAGCAACCGACTTACTCAATGCGTTCAATGTTGATAAGACACGAGAAGGAACAAAATCAGAATACATAGTTGTTATATCGCGGCATCCATATGATATTGCTGGAATGTCAACAGATCGTGGATGGACAAGCTGCATGAACCTTGATACTGGCATGATGCGTCATTACGTTCCCATAGACATTAAAGAAGGCTCGGTCGTTGCATATGTCACAAAAGTAAATGATCCAGATTTAAAAAATCCAACTGGAAGATTGTTAATTAAACCATTCGTAGATGTCCTTGGCAGTCCCAATGTTCAATTTGGTATAGAAGAAAGGATATACGGAACTGATGTTCCCGGATTTGTTGACACCGTTAAGAGATGGGTTAACGCAGTAAACGATTCTCAAATACTAAACGATGTTGCAATATTTAAGTTCAATAATAAACTTTATGCGGATAGCGGTTTAGCAACACAAACTATTATTAAAGGAACAAAACTAACACAGGATGAAAAGCAACAAATTGAATTGTTGACTGAATATCCAAGTGATATTTTTAATATAGAAAATCCAAGCGATGCCCTGCGAATTGTTGCGATCACCAGTAATCGTAGTTTTGGAATATTTCGCGAAATGTTAAAAGACGAAGATTATATTCCTAGTTTTAAAGTTCAATTAGCAGGCGTCACAAAGGACTATGGTGACATAATTCCACTTATGCATGAGATGTATCCAGACCACAGTATTGACTTGAAAATATATAGCACGGCATTAAATGGAATGGTAAACGATAATGACATTGCGTATAACAGTTCACGTGTATTATCTGAATTTGCGGCTATGCTTATTACCTATGAAATAAAATTGCCATCCGAGCAAATATCTAAAATACTAAATAAAGCTCCAAAATTTCTTGGTGGATTTATAAAACAAGGTTACGATTTTGACAACGATTATATTTTAAATTTAGTAAAAAATTCAGAATATCCAGAAAGTATATATACTAGCTTAATTAAAAATGATATACAATTTGGTAATGATGTTGATTTGGAGGTTATCAATAATGACCGAACCAGAATAACAACACAAACGATGAACAAAATAATACAAATTAATTTGGAAAAACAAAATAAAGTTCCTGAGAAAATTAAAGATGCAATTCTTAACAGAACACCAGAAATGATATTATCATTTTTAAGAAATCGTGAAAAATATGCAGTGAATATTTCAAATGATGAAATCGTAAATTGTATTATAAGTGAAAATATGCCAGAAGATGAATTCACATATGTCGTTAGCAGACTTTTTGACGAGTTTGAAATAAAATTTGATGAAAACCAAATAGAAAAACTTATATGGGAAATTAAAGACAGCACATATTTAAATTATATATTACGTATGCTTAACACATATAATCTGATGACTGATGATATTGCAAGAATTGCACTAAAAAGAACATACATAGCATTAGAATTTATCGATGAGAAAACAGCAGAAGATTATAAACATGCACTAAGACGAGGGTTTGGTGCGCTTGATTTCATAGAAAATCCATTATATGAACAAATAGAATATGCTATTAAAAGAACGTATGAGGATGAATTTACATATAATAGTTTTGAAACATATGACAAAGCATTTGATCGCTCACAATTAAGTGACGAAGAAAAAACACAATTGCTTTATTATCTAGTAAAGAAAGTTCCAGACAGTATTGTTGGTATAATAAAGAACCACGAAAAATATAACTTACCAAAAGCCACGCAACGGGCCGCAATAAATGGCGGAAGTGGAAGCGAAATGATACAAGCAATGTATAATCACGGATTTGAGCCAGAGGATGATATATTGATTAAATTCTTAGACGAACCGCAGTTATTTGATTCATTGGGCAATAGTGGGTTTTTAATGAGATTTGTTAATAATTATAAGGAAAAGAATAGAAACTATACCCTTTCAGATAAAGTATTAGATAAAATATTTGAAAAGAATGCTGATGTCGTAATAGGAAATATATTAAGAAATGATATGAAAATTCCAATAGGTAATAAAAGATTAAAGAAATATTTAAGTGACAGTGATAATCATTTAGATTTTAATAAATTCAGAAATTTTATGAAAAATTATAAAAATTATAATATAGAAATTACACCAGAAATATTAAAATTATTACTAGAATACGATAGAGGCAGCGATGATCATAATTTTCAAGTTTTGAATTTAAAGTTGTTTAGTCTCAATGAAGACCATGATGATATATTGACTGATGATATGTATAAAATAATACTAGACAAAAATCGTCATTACATTAATATAATTAAAAATCCTTCAAAAGAATTAACCGATTATGCTGCCAAATTAGAACCTACTAAAAAATTATCAGTAGGTGATATGGTAAGAGCAACAAACCCCAAAGCAAAGCCCAAATACAAAATTGAAGAAATAACAGAAAATGGTTATGTATTATCGTTAGATGGGGAAATAAGGGGAGAACTCCCAAAAGAAAGAATCCATCGTGTCAACGGAATAGATACAGAATAATAAAGTAAGGTAAACTAATGAGAATAAATCAATTAACTGAGTCTAACAAAATATTATATCATGGCGACGATTATGGAACCACTGCATTAAATCCGCAATGGATGATGCATCGTGAAAGCAACAATCAAGAAGGCATTGGAATATATTTTAGTCCAGATATTAATATTGCAAAATCATATGGAAATAAAATATCAAAAATAGATGCAGATGGATTACGAATTGTTAATAGTCGTATGCCAGTTGAAAACGTAATAAACGAAAGAGACGCAATTAATTTATTAAAATATATTTTTGAGAACGATGAAGATTTTTGGTATAAAATAAGTGATTACATTGAAGTCACTGGCCCAGAAGACGTTAGTGATTATCATTTTCAAGAATTATTCCAAATGATGGAAGGTCAAGAAATTAGAAACTGGCAAAGCGAAATTGCAATGGCAACTGATATAACAGTTTTCGTAACCGGATGGAATAAGTTTATACCTATTGACGGTCTATATGAACAAAGAACAAAACACCATTCAATAATTAACACAAATATAAAAGTAGAGCGTGTTAATTTTTAATTATAATTTCTTTTATCGTATATACTTCTTATTTGATATGAACCAAATGGAACCCAAGATATACTTCCCTCGTCTTCAAATGTATTCGTATAATAAAATCCATCATAATTGTCGGTCATCCATTCAATTACATCGTCTTTTTTTACATTTTTTGCGAGACCTCTTTTGTTGAGAGATTTCAAGATATCTTCATTATACCATAAACTGTCATCCAGTTCTACTGGATTTTTTATACTTAAATACACTGCGTGGATATTTGGATTTGCGCCTTTTATTGAAGACAATTGATTTTCACCACCATAATTTCCTGTATCATCTAAATGGTCTAATCTATCATGCGCGGACTGCAATGTTCCAAAGTGTGTCCATCCGTGATGTGTATCTTTCTGTGTATGTGTTCCGTGATAACAGGTAAGTGGTTTATTATTTTTATCTACCACTTTGCTGCCACGAAACCAATTTTTAAATTTACTATTTAAATTTAAATTTTCCAATAAAAAATCACGATATCGCATAAAAATCTCCAATTATATTAAAGTATTTAGTTATGCAACACACGCTCAATTTCTTCTATTCTTTTTCTTTCCAAACGGTCATCGGTTTTGCTGCGGTTAATACTCCCTATAGCAAGTATTGGAAAATAAATTACTATGCTAAAAATAAAATCTAACAATATTCCGATAGTTCCATTTCGAATTCCAGCAATAGAACTTGCAGCAATAAGAATAAAAAATAAAGGAACACCAGGATGCGCGCCACAATGGGGCAACCGTTTGAACCCACGGACCATGTGTTGAAATTTGTTTCTATTTGGTATCATCGTAGTAAATCCTTTGTGGTTTGGCCAACAAATCATATAAGTCAGGGTTTGTCAATATCAAATCCGCCCAGTTGCTTTCTGTTCCGGTTGCATATATAGAATTTCCACCCAACCACTGAACGTCAGTAAACCCACAATCATACAATTCACGAAGTAATTTGTACATTATACGATTTGATTCGTCACTGGATGTATAACTTACAACTTGTGTTTTCCATTCATAAATGTTTACTTTATCCATATTCTAAAAGTATCTCTACTTGTGTTTCACGATCCAAATTTAATTCACGACAATAATCATCAAAAGAATATTCTTTGTGATTTAAAAAATACTTTGCTTTTCTGATACTTGGCAACCAAACGGCAGGTCCATCTTCCCGATGCCTTACATCATTTACCCACCAAAATAAATCACCATTATCACGAATAATAGCAGGTCCGTCACTACGATGCAACATGTGGCCCCAACGGTAAACCGTTTTGCCACAATATCTTTCAATGCGATGTTCCATATAACATTGTTTTTTCATAACATGACCATATCACCGAATCACACAAGATGCAAGCATAATAAATAACTATACACTTAATTAGGAAAAGACAATGACTGATAGACACATTTCATATTATATAAAAGATTACTGCGAATATGTTCGCAAACAGTTTTATGTTTACCTTGAAGAAACGCCAGTTGACGATTTACCAACGGCAAGCATAGAACGAATGAAAGAAAAATTTGAAAGTATATTTAAGATTGATACACTTACAAGTAAAAAATATACAAAAATAGTCACGATGGATAAATTGTTTAGGCAACCTATTGTTCATAGTTTTATATTAAATCGTGACGACAATACTTTTGGTAGAAGTTTTGTGAAGGGTGATATATTGATGGCAGATTATTATTTTCAACCTTTTCGTGACAGAACTTACGGGAATGTTTTTTATCCTGAAAGTTATAGTGCAACTTGGTATCGGCCATTGCCGCTTGACAATGATGATTCGGCATGATATGAATATTGTATAACATACAGAAAGGAACATACCGTGTCTGCAAACATTTCATTTGGTGTAAAAATCAAGTCGCAAAAAGTGTTTGATACGGTGACTAAGTATAACGAAAATACTGGAAACCCCTACGATAAAAAAATTCACATCGGTGATGAATATTTTGCCCTTGGAAATGGTGAAAAATATAAATTACCAGATTATTGGTTTGAATGTAGTCAGGGCGAACTGACACATATCACGGATGGCTGGAATTTTAATGTCTTTGGTATTAGTATCGGTTATTATGTGGATAATTCCGAAATTCCTATGGTTGATTGGTCGGAAATGAAAACAAAATTCAAGAAAAACATTGAACAAACTGGCTGGTTCACTGATTCGCAAATTGAAAGCATTGTGAATGCAGCAAAACCATATATTATGGTCTGAACACTTGACCACTTACCTTATATCTGATAAGGTGATCCTATACAATAAACCACAGAAAGGAACATACCGTGTCTACTCTTCTCTTGATTGCGCAAGGCGTATTGTTTGGCCATCTTGTATCACTGGCTTACCCATTTAGTGAAGGATGGGAAGGATGGGCATTTTGCGCAGCGAATGCTATCGCTACCGTGTTCTATGGCGTTGCAAAGAAAAACGAAGGATAAAAATATGAACCGAACTTTGATTGCTATTCTTATTGCTGTCTGGGCTGTGATTGCAATTTCTGCGATTGTTTACACATTCCAGCAATGCGGTGCGCGGACATTCTTGCTTGGAAACGGTGGTTTTTTTGCCGCCATGACTGGAATGTGCGACTGATAAAAAAACTGGTTGACAACCGACAGCGAATCGTGTATGATTAAACCACATCCTGAGCAAGATGCAAAAAGGTTCTACAACTATAAATACTAAGCTAATTTGTTTTTAGGCTGTTGCTCCGTGGCCGCAAAATAGCACTTACGGGGAGTGTTGGATATTATAGCAGGTGCCAAATATTCTTTTTATAATTTAAAAAAGCCATAGTAGAAATACTATGGCTTTACTCATATGGAGAATAGTTTTGAAAAAATATCGCGTAGTGACACAAAAGCAAAGAATCGGATATAGTAAATCAATTCAGCTATATACAATTAGCAGACTATTAGAACCTTATGGGTTTACAGTAAACATTGATGATAATAAAACCATCGTATGCACTGGTGACGATATGATGTATATGGAATACATTCTTGAAAATGATACCGATAAAGAATTATTAAAATTCGAATTAGTTGAAATAGTTTAGTGATTAAACTAAATACTACATATAATTTATGGAGTATAATAGTATGTCATCCAGTGATATTAGACATTTGTTAAATCTATTAGAAAGCATTACTCTAATGGAATTAACTGATAAAGTTAAGAATCAACAATTTGACCGATTAACAAAAGAGAACCCAAACTTTAATCCAGATGAAATCAAAAAATATATAGATTCATGGGATGCATTTGCCCAAGGATTCCCCAGCGATAAAAAAGATATAACTACATTATCACTTGAAGAAATAGTTAAGTTAATTCGTGATACCTCTTTCAAAAGTAGTTTAAAAGGCCGTGATACTCCTTTCCATAAAAAGCCAGAAATAAATCGTGATATGGATGTCGTCTATAATAAAAATGGATTAGAAATATTAAAAGGTGATATGAAAGAAAAATGCATTATGTATGGAAAAAATTCTAAGTGGTGTATTAGCAGAAATGATGCACAAAATATGTTTTATACCTACCGAATGCGGTTAGATGAACCAGCATTTTATTTTGTATTTGATACGGATAGACCAGAAACTGACCCATTACATAGGTTCGTTATTCATATAAACAAAAATGGCAATTATAAATTAACAGATTTTGATAACATTGGCGACAAAGATGTGTCTTGGAATGAAATAGAACAAATGCAACCAAAATTGCGTGGATTACAAAAGCTATTTGTTTCTGTTCCATTAAGTTCGGAAGAAAGAACTGATTACGAAAAATACAAAGATAGTGTAGATTTAAGAACATATCAAAATTACAGTTTAGAAGAAAAATACAAGTATATAAAATTTGGTCATGAATTAGATTCAGATCAACAAGATGCAACGCCTGCGGAATTGATCAGCATATATGCAAAAGGAATGCCTACAAGAATAACGAATAAAACATGGAACCGATTGAAAAGCGGTGACAAAAGAAAAATTATTAGTGATGTATTAGATGAAAAAAATGATATAAATCCAGTTGCGTTTTCTCGTGATGTATTAGAAAAGCCTTGGTATATGAGCGGATTTCCAGATGAAGTAGTAGATCAAGCGCACAAAAAAACTACAAAAAGCCCATATATGTCATACAAATATGCAGAATATATAATAAACAAAACAGGTGACATATCACAAGTTCCAGACATTATTGTGAACGGTATTGCAACTGATTCATACTATTCATACCATTATGCAGGATATATAATAAACAAACTAGGAGATATATCCGATGTTCCAGATATTATTTTGAAAGGCATTGCAACTGATTCAAGCTATTCATACAATTACGCAAATAATATAATAGACAAAACAGGAGATATATCCGATGTTCCAGATATTATTTTGAAAGGCATTGCAACCAATTCAAAAAAATCATCCGGTTATGCAAGATATATAATAAACAGAACAGGAAATATGTCCGATGTTCCAGATATTATTGTGAAAAGTATTGCAACTGATTCACACTATTCAAAAGCTTATGCAAAATATATAATAAACAGAACAGGAAATATATCCGATGTTCCAGATATTATTGTGAAAAGTATTGCAACTGATTCGGCAAATTCATATATTTATGCAAGTGATATAATAGACAAAACAGGAGATATATCCGATGTTCCAGATATTATTTTGAAAGGCATTGCAACCAATTCACGACATTCATCATATTATGCAAATAATATAATAGACAAAACAGGAGATATATCCGATGTTCCAGACATTATTGTGAAAAGTATAAAACAAGACGATGAAAGTTATGAATCTTACAAAAAGTTAGTATCACAATATACTAAAACAGAAACCCTCGATTTATCACGATTAAAAACATTGAGCGGAATAAAATAAAAACACTTGACGAATCACTTGGGTTATGATAGATTCACTATATTATTCATAGCAACCCTAGCCCGAGCGATTCGTTGTGCATGTTGTATTCTACAAAAATAATAGTTAAAACGAACGAGCAGGCTCCGGTCACTATCCCGACCTGCAAAAAATTTATCGGTAATTCTTACTGCTGATAAAATAATATGCGTTGGCGGAATGTTTCCGCGAAGTAGAAGTAATAAGGTATCGCCCAACCGCCTTTCCCTGACTTTACAAGGGTTTTCTGTAAGAATATGTCCTGAATTAAATTCAGAATATGCTTTGCGTATCGGAAGCCGAAGTATGTCCTGAATCATAGATAATCAAAAAAAATAAAATGATTAAACTGAACGAAATGAAATGTAGTGAATTTAATCATTTTATTACTAATACTTGTGAATGAAATGAACAAGTATTACCTAATGATAATATCATATTTTGGACTATGTGGAGGATTCTGTCTTGAGTCATAATCATTCCTTACGGAATGATATTAGGATTTCCTTTCAGTCAATCCTAATAAAGCATAAATTTCTACGAAATTTTACTTCGTTTCACTTCGTAAAATATTCTTGAAATTCTTTTTTTTTGGTTTTCTTATTTCTTGTGAAGTAATTCATTTTGTTTTTCATCTTGTCTTCATTTAGTAGAATCTTTGTAGGTCAATAGATTCATTTTGTTGTTGACATGGGGGAATCAATAGTTTAATCATAGTGACATAGACAACGCCAACTGAGGAAATCAAAATGGCATACATCACCACCGAAGAAGTTCGCGCCATCCGCAATCAACTGAAAGAAAAATTCGGCAAAAGTGGTCTGAAGTTTTCGGTTCGCAACGCACACAAGATGGAAGTCATCGTATCCATCCGTTCCGGCAAAACAGATTTTTCCGACCTTTGGGCCGACAAGCAGCAAGGCGACTATGGATTCGGATATACCCAAGTGAATCAATATCACTTGCACAACTATGGCGACCATGCCGACCTTTTCCGCGAAATTATCAACATCATAAAAACTGCGCCAGCAACAGTTAAAGGCGGTCGTGAATGGTTTGACGACAGCGATTCGCAAACCGATTATTTCCACACAGCTTTTTACTTTTCTGTCAATGTGGGAAGCTGGGATAAACCTTATATCCAACAATAAGATTAAGGGGCAGAAGCCCCTTTTTTCTGTTTACAATAACTGACGAACCATATATAATATATCAATAGAGGAGAAAATTTATGCAAAGAAATGACATGGAAGCAATTCATCGTGACCGCCAGCGCGAGTTTAGTAAATTCTTATTAAAGGATGATGTTTCACGATACAAAAAGTTAAAGAAAATGCGCAATCTTGCACTTGAAGCAGGTCGTCCCGTAAAAATGTATGAAAAAACACTTTCTGAAATTCGCAAAAAATGGCCAAATGAAAAATGGTAATAACCGCATTTTTTCCTTGATCGTTATACACGAATCGTCTATAACTATCATATCAAACAGGAGCAAGCACAATGCAAATTCAAGACTTCATTTTTTCCATGAACCAGCAGGCAGAAAAATTTCTCACAAATGCAGATCGTGTTGATCCAGAAAAGATTGGTCTTGAAAGCCGATGCGGTATGGTCTGGATTGGCGAAGATTTTATCGCTTCAAAAAGCAACAAAAGTATTCGTCATTATGGTGGCTTTGAATACTGCGACCAAACCTGCGTAACGCACGTTGGCGACTATGTGTTCTATTCAAACGAAGATGAACGGGTGAATGAACACATTGGCCGCTATCAAGAAACCGCATGATTAAGGGGCTTCTGCCCCTTTTTTCTTTGCATTGTCCGATAATCCAGATACAATCATCATATAAAAAAGGAGAATCATCATGTGTATGCCCAAAGAACAACTTGAAAAATTG
>Ga0213868_10001213_pt1 | contig 24859 bp, 22 predicted proteins | sample PICome_9_FD_160087 | JGI IMG/M metagenome (GOLD analysis project Ga0213868, IMG submission 160087) | Coastal seawater microbial communities near Pivers Island, North Carolina, United States - PICO127 | ecosystem: Environmental > Aquatic > Marine > Coastal | place: USA: North Carolina... | reverse complement strand
CCGCCTTCGCGTGTTCGTTGATCTGTGTCATGTTGGAAACCGATCTTACGTCAGGCCTCGCAATATTCCAGTAGATAGTGTTATAAAACGGAACCTAGTTATCATGATTGGTTGGTGAGGCTTGCGATAAGCAAGCGAGGAGGTAGCGAACAGCAGCGGCCACTTGATCGTCAATCAGGCTTTCGGTGCCGCCTCGCGCAGACATTTCGCCGTCGTTGCCAATGGAGCCTTCGATCGCATTGCGGATGAGCAGAGTCTTGCCTTTCCTAATTCGATCTGCCCAAGCATCCGCTTGGATCAGAGCCGGCGCCCCTTCTTCGCCTTCGTTATGACAATAGGTGCACTCGGCCATGTAAATGCTGCGTCCGGCGATCAATTCCGCCTGCGTTGGCACCCCTCTTCCTACCCGATCCAATTTTAAACGTAGGCACGGCTGGCGAGATCAGAGATCTGCTTTTAGATCTTCATCGACAGCAAACCCTTAGCTAATGGCCTAAACATCAGGTCACACTATCAAGTGTAGCCGAAGTAGCCTGACAAAGAAAGCTTGGGCCAGATCCTCCGCGTCTTGCTTCGCTTTCTCCGTCGATGCACGAATGCATACATTGGCTACCCATAGGCCCGGTAGAGTTCCGCAGAGCCGTGACTCAAGATTCCCATTACTTGTCACCTGCATGGATGATCATGCTCCATCGATTCGTTAGAATCGTTAGAATCGTTGAGTCGTTGAGTCGTTGAGTCGTTGAGTCGTTGAGTCGTTGAGTCGTTGAGTCGTGAATGGCCCGTTACCGTCCCGTCAGTCAAGTGATGGTGATGGCCCTACATCGTTTATCCACCATAAGCTTCAATGATTCGATGAAGGCAGCGAGCCGGAAACCTTTGATTCGGTTTCATTGCCAAGCGGTTGGGTAGTGGAGATAGGCAGAGTTCGCCTGGCGGAATACCAGGTCGCATGGCACGGATACTGCGGCGCGACTGATAATACTTTCTAATCAATAAGTCATACTATGGATCTTCCTCAGACCACGAAACGCATCAGCGTCTCTTTGCCCGGCTCTGTTTACCAAGCCTTGGATGGCATCATCCAGAAGCAGGGCTTTGAGAATCGATCCCAAGCGATTGCGGAGATCATCATGGCTCGAAATAGCCAGCTTGAGCAAGAAACCGGAAATGAGATCACAGCTGGTGTCATCACGCTTGTTTACGATGTCACGAAAGGGAATATCCAGCGGGAGCTGGCGGACCTTCAGCGAGAGCACATCGATGAAGTGATCAGCACTCTAAGCGTCTTGTTAGAAGATGATTACGTGATGGAAGTGATGATCGTGCAAGGGCCCGGCCGCAAATTGCGCGCGCTGGCGAATAAGTTCATTAGTCGGAAAGGCGTGCGTACGGGAAAGATGACGATGGCCTCACAGATCATGCCGCCGATTCACCCCCTGCCGCAAAGCCGGCTTGAAGAAGAAACCCCTGAGAATCCCTATGCCCCCCCTGTATAGAATCACCATCACCGGTGGCGGCATGTGGTCAAAGATCATCGGCCGCGGGAAAACCATTCGCCTTACTGATCTCGAAGGTGGCGCTAATGTCTCGATGCTTCTCTACAACGCGGCTGAACGGTTGGAACGTTACAACATGCCGGATACGTTGAAGGGGCAGCAGATCTTCTTTCTCACGGCGCCATACTGCATCCACTCGGACATGGGACGGATCTTCTGCTCCGTCACAGAAGATACAGCAGGCTGGCATGACACGGTCTGCGGCTGCACCCAGGCAAGGACGGTGGAGAAGAAATACGGCGTAAAAACGTATCAGAATGGACGAAACGATTTCTACCGCAACGGGCATGAGAATTTTATCATCGAGCTCGCAAAGTGGGGCCTAGGAAAACGCGACCTCATCCCTAACATCAATTTCTTCAGCAAAGTCACATCGAATGAAGAAGGCAGACTCACGTTCGACCAAGACGCCACTAAGGCAGGCGCGCACATTGATCTGCGGTTCGAGATGGACACCCTTGTCATTCTCAATACGTGCCAACATCCGCTCGATCCCAATCCCGTGTATGCTCCTAAGCCTGTTGAACTTAGTGTCACGCAAGCAACGCCTCCTGGGGCCGAGGATCCCTCCCGAATATCCTGCCCAGAGAACGAACGGGCATTCATCAATACAGAGGACTACTACCACTTGTGCGCATGAAGGAGAGCTCATTAGATCCCAACAGGGCCGCCTACGTGGCGACGGTTCTCGCAGGCGATCACTGGATGCACGAAGTGCGCAAAGGGCAAACATTTCGCATCTTGGATCTGGAAGGCAATCAGGCAGCAGACACGCTGTTCTACAACGCACATAATCCTGAAGAGCGCTACAGCGCTTCGGACACCATCCAGCAACAATCCAATCTCTATCTAACTTCAGGCAGCGCCCTGATTTCAAATGAAGGCAACACGCTCCTCACGATCGTAGCCGATACTTGTGGTCGCCACGACACGGTGGGAGGTGCGTGTTCTCGTGAAAGTAATACCATGCGGTATGCGTTAGACAAAGAGCCCATGCATGCCTGTCGCGATAGTTTCATCTGCGGGCTGTCTCATTGGGGGCAGGGCCTCGGGAAACGGGATATCACATGCAACATCAATTTCTTCATGAACGTGCCGGTGACGCCCGAGGGGAGACTCACATTTGAAGACGGAATCTCTGCGCCTGGGCGTTATGTGGAGATGCGCGCCGAGATGGACGTCCTCGCTCTGATCTCCAACTGCCCGCAGCTGAACAATCCGTGCAACGGTTACAATCCAACACCTGTGCAGGTGCTGATCTGGGACTAAGATCGATGCTCAAAAAAGTTCTTATCGCTAATCGCGGCGAAATTGCTTGCCGGATCATTCGGACCCTCAAACGCCTTGGCATCAAGTCGGTCGCGATTTACTCGGAAGCGGATCGGGATTCGCTTCATGTCAGTGACGCTGAGGAAGCCTACTGTGTCGGACCTGCTGCTGTAGCGGAGAGTTATCTCCAGCAGGAGACGATCCTCCGCGTTGCCAAGGAAACCCAGGCGGACGGCATTCACCCTGGCTACGGCCTTCTCAGTGAATCGCCGACCTTTGCTCAGGCCTGCGAAGATGTAGGGATTCGATTCATCGGCCCGACACCTGAACAGATGCAGGCCTTTGCGCTGAAGCATCAAGCACGAGCTTTGGCAGAAGAGACTGGGGTGCCGCTCTTGCCTGGCACAGGAGTGTTGCAAAACCTGGACCAAGCTCAAGAAGCCGCAAAAGAGATTGGTTATCCTATCATTCTCAAAAGCTCAGGCGGTGGCGGGGGGATCGGTATGGCTGTTTGTCAGGATGACGCTGAATTATTCGCGAATTACGAGATGGTTTCCCGCCTGGCCCGCTCCAACTTTGGCAATGAAGAGATCTTCCTCGAGAAGTTTGTTTCAGAGTCTCGCCACGTGGAGGTGCAAGCCTTGGGTGATGGCAAGGGAAACGTGTGGGTCTTTGGTGAACGAGACTGTTCACTTCAGCGCCGCAATCAGAAGGTCATCGAAGAGACGCCCGCTCCCGGGCTTACCGCTGCCATTCGCGATGCCTTAGCTGCTGCGGCGACGACTCTTCTTAAGCGCGTCTGCTACCGTTCGGCGGGCACGGTCGAATTTCTCTACGATGCTCAGGGCGAGGCGTTCTACTTTCTGGAAGTTAACACACGTCTCCAAGTCGAGCATGGCGTGACCGAAGCGGTCACTGGCACCGATCTTGTAGAGTTGATGCTACGGGTAGCCGCAGATGAAAGCGTTTCCCCAGAGGTAGCCGTGTCTGGGCATTCGATGGAGGCCCGCGTCTATGCCGAGAATCCTAATAAGGACTTTCAACCATCGACGGGACTCCTAACCAATGTCTCATTTCCGGACGGCGTCCGGGTGGACTCTTGGATTTCAAGTGGAATCGAGATAACGCCGCACTACGACCCCATGCTGGCGAAAGTGATTGTGCATGCTCCCACGCGTCTGGAAGCCGCCAAGACTTTGCATCAGACCCTCAAGGCCTCGCGTATCGACGGTATCACTACGAATCTGCCCTACCTTGCCGACATCGCGGCCTCCGAGGCGTTTGGCGCAGGATCGGTCTCAACGAAATTCTTGAAGGATTTCAGGCATGTCTCGCGAACGGTAGAAGTCCTTGCTCCAGGCACCCTAACAACCATTCACGACCATCCGGGACGCGTTGGCTATTGGGAAATTGGGATTCCCCCTTCGGGTCCGATGGACAGCCGTTCATTCGAGCTTGCCAACATGATCGTGGGTAACCCCAAAGAAGCGGCTGGTTTAGAAATGACCATGAATGGCCCGGCGTTGCGCTTTCACTCGGACAGCGTGATCGCCCTTACAGGTGCAGACATGGGAGCCACACTAAACGAGAAACCCATAGGGCGCTGGACTGCTATTTCTGTTAAGGCTGACGATATCATTAAACTTGGCGGCATCTTGGGCGAGGGCGCGCGTGCCTACTTGGCCATTCGTCACGGCATCGATGTCCCGCCCTATCTGGGTAGTCGATCCACCTTCACATTGGGTGCGTTTGGGGGACATGGTGGGCGCCCACTGCGCGCCGGAGATGTCTTGCATCAAGATCAAGTGAAAGCAACCGAGGCGGCAATCGCTCAGCTAGAAACCAATCTGATTCCCTCCTTCACCAAGTCGTGGGAGATCGGCGTGCTTTACGGCCCTCATGGGGCACCCGAGTTCTTCAAAGAAAGCTACATTGAAACTTTCATAAGAACAGATTGGAAAGTGCATTTCAACTCGGCGCGAACCGGCGTGCGCCTTATTGGCCCCAAGCCGGAATGGGCGCGCGCTGATGGTGGTGAGGCCGGGCTACATCCGTCTAACATTCACGACAACCCCTACGCGATAGGCGCCATCGATTTCACGGGCGACATGCCGGTTATTCTCGGTCCGGATGGCCCTAGCCTTGGCGGCTTTGTATGCCCCTTCACTATCGTTGAGGACGAACTGTGGAAGATGGGACAACTCAATGCTGGAGATACGATTAGTTTCCGCTTGGTAACTAAGACGCTAGAAAGTCCAATCGTGGCGAGCGATGAAGAGATGGTGTATCGGCGCTCGGGAGATCGCAATGTCTTGATCGAGTTCGGCCCGCCCAAGCTCGATATCGCTCTGCGATTGAAAGTCCACCAAATATATGAACACCTCAAGGAGGCAGATCTGCCCAGCGTGCTCGATATTACTCCGGGCGTTCGCACGTTGCAGGTACATTTCGATCGAAGCGAATCGGTCGAGTCGATGACGGCAAAGGTTCGAGAGATGGTGAAGACTCTTCGTCGAGTCGAAGACTACGAAATACGCTCCCGGATCGTGCACCTACCGCTTTCATGGGATGATCCATCGACCCGCGAAGCAATTGAGAAATATCACGCCACCGTGCGAAAGGATGCGCCTTGGTATCCTAGCAATATCGAATTTATTCGCCGTATCAATGGCCTTGAGACTATCGACGAGGTGTATCGAACAGTTTTTGATGCGAGCTATGTCGTCCTTGGATTGGGAGACGTTTATCTGGGTGCGCCAGTCGCCACACCGCTAGATCCGAGGCATCGCTTGGTCACTACGAAATACAACCCTGCCCGCACATGGACTCCAGAGAATGCCGTGGGTATTGGCGGCGCCTATCTTTGCATCTATGGGATGGAAGGACCCGGCGGTTATCAGTTTGTCGGGCGCACTGTTCAGATGTGGAATCGCTACCGGTCTACGGAACATTTTGAACCTGATAAGCCCTGGCTCCTCAGATTCTTCGATCAGGTGAAATTTTATCCGGTCTCGACCGAAGAGTTGGCTGAAATTCGTCAGGACTTCGTACGCGGGCGCTATCAACTCAAGGTTGAGGAAACGAAGTTTAATCTAGCGGACTATCAACGCTACCTAACAGAGAACGCCTCTTCCATCGAAGCCTTCCGTGCGCATCAGCACCTTTCCTTCAACGAAGAGCGCCAGCGATGGAATGATGCTGAGGAAACCCTTGAAGATGCCATGGCTCCCGAAGTTGTTTCTGAGGCTCCAGCCGGAACCGTAACTGTCGAGTCGCCCATTGCGGGAAACATGTGGAAACTTTGCGTAACAGAAGGCCAAACGGTTTTACTGGGTGAGCCGATTGCCATTCTCGAAAGTATGAAGATGGAGATGACGGTCGCATCATCGGCCGAGGGTGTGGTCGTAAGGTTAGTGGCAGAACCTGGGAATACTATCCATCCTGGCCAAGCAATCGCATACCTGAAAACGTCATGATCTTTACTCAGTCTATCAGAAAACTGAGAAGCGACTATGCCGATGGCTCGATTACCGTCGACACCTTGCTAGACCACGTTGTGGCTCAGGCAGACGCTTGCGACCCAGCTATCTGGATATATCGCCTGAGCCGGGAGGAACTTCAGGCCTACGCGGAACGTTTGTCTGGTCGAGAAGGCCTGCCTCTCTATGGCGTTCCGTTCGCGATAAAGGATAACATTGACCTTGAAGGTGTGCCCACGACCGCAGGATGCCCCGAGTTTGCCTACACGCCGACCAAGTCAGCTACAGTGGTCGCAAAGCTAATCGAAGCAGGAGCCATTCCGATCGGAAAAACGAATCTCGATCAGTTTGCCACCGGCTTGGTCGGCGTCCGGTCACCTTATGGTATTCCTGGTAATGCCATTGATCCGGACAATGTTCCCGGAGGCTCCAGTTCGGGATCCGCCGTAGCCGTGGCCAAGGGGCTCGTCACCTTCTCGTTGGGCACGGATACCGCTGGCTCCGGTCGCGTTCCGGCGGCTTTAAACAAGCTTGTCGGCCTAAAGCCAACATGCGGCCGGTTGAGCACTCACGGCGTCGTTCCAGCCTGTCGAACGCTTGATTGCGTCTCCATTTTCGCCCAGACAAATGCGGATGCTTATGAAGTTCTTCGAGCGGCAGAAGGCTTTGATCACAAAGATCCTTACAGTCGTCGACTTCCGATTTCACTTCCCCCGGTTCCAAAGTCGCCTCGCGTAGCAACTCCCCGGCCGAGAGATCTCGAGTTCTTTGGCAATACCGCGTCAGAACAGGCGTTCACGGAGACCTGCGAGAAGATGGTTTCGCTGGGGTGGACCCTCACAGAAGTCGATTTCCGGCCATTTCTCGAAGTTGCTCGCCTTCTCTATGAAGGACCATGGGTTGCTGAGCGGTATGCAGCCATTCGCGCATTTATTGAAGGTAAGCCCCAGGCCCTTCACCGTGTGACGCGAGAGATCATCGGGAAGGGTGATCAAATTCTCGCTGTCGACGCCTTTGAGTCCTTCTATCAGTTGCAGGCAAGGCGAAGAGAGCTGGAACCCTTCTGGGAGTCCTTCGATATGCTTGTCACACCCACCGTAGGGACGACCTACAGCATCGCTGAAGTTGAAGCCGACCCAATTCAGCTGAACAGCAATCTAGGCTACTACACCAATTTCGTGAACTTGCTCGACATGGCTGCCGTGGCCGTGCCAGCAAGTGTGGTAGACAATGGTAATCCCTTTGGGATAACACTATCGGCACCAGCATTTCACGATCTACAGCTGTTGTGTCTTGCCGATCAGATCCACGGTATTCAGTCTTCCGCGATCCCTGATAGACTCGACCACTGTCTACTCGCAGTCTGTGGGGCCCATCTTCAAGGCCTGCCCTTGCATCACCAACTCACGGACCTCGGGGCCACCTTTGTGGAGCGAACGACAACGTCACCCCACTATCGACTATACGCACTCCCAAACACCACGCCTCCCAAGCCTGGCCTTCTCCGAGATGAAACGGGAGCTGGAGAATCTATAGAAATAGAAATCTACGCGCTCACCAAAGAAGCTTTCGGTCACTTTGTAAGCCAGATCCCATCACCTTTGGGTATTGGTCGAATTGAAACAGCCAGTGGCGATTCTGTTTCTGGCTTTCTCTGCGAACCCTTTGCTATACGGGAAGCGAAAGAGCTTACCAAGCTACGCAGCTGGCGCAACTATCGGTGATTCGTAGCACGAACACAACCGTCGCATCCTACTCTAGCGCTGCGCGTCTAGATGAATATTAAGAAGACAGAAACTATAAGCGTAAGCTCCTATCTGCCGACAATATTCTAACCAGCTCGATCGTAATACTCTATTTATTTTACGGCCGAACACCTCAATCTAACTCATTGATAATTAATCTTTTAAGTAGTGCGACTCAATTCATTCACCGAATTCATGAATAGGATTCATGGTCAAACGTGAACACTGGCACCCTCTCTGCTCCACCTATGACTTGTCTGCCTGATTCCGAGATTTCTCTCAAATAGAGAATGACTTGATGGCGCAACTAACATAGCCCTAATTACCCTTACATGAAGTTAACTAAGATTCACACACTTGCAGCTAGCCTACTGGCAATCCCAACCATTGCTTCGGCCGGAGAAATTGACGTACCTGCACTTACAGATCCTATCGTCCCCATGAGCGACGGCGGCAGCATCCTGGGTTCGGCAGTATCGGGTTCCCTCTCACTAGATTACAACTCACATTTCATCTCCTATGGAGCTGATGTTTGGGGGGCTGGAAACGACTTGGGTGACGCCATCTTCAATCCGTCTCTTGAACTTACCTTCCAGCTTACGGAGAACCTCTCATTCATCTTGGGGACCTGGTGGGATGTGAATGATAATACCATTTCAGATATCGGCGGGAGCATCCAAGAAGTCGATGTCTGGGCTGGTGTTGGATTCGGTCTAGGACCGCTAGACGTCACCATTCTCTATCAAGAGTGGCTCTATGGTAAAGAGTCCGAGCGCATCATCGATGTGATCTTGGCGGTCGATCATTCATTGAGCCCAAGCCTTACACTACATAATCGGGTTGACGAAGGCGCTTCAGGCGGTGATACGGGGCTCGTTGCTGTATTGGGCATCGAACCGGGGTTCTCAGCAGGCCCGGTCGACTTAGCGTTGCCAATCAACGTCGCTGCCGCTACCGATGGCTTTCATGGCGGTGATGGTGGTTTCGCCTACGCATCTCTCGGTCTCAGTGCGACTCTGCCGCTTGATGTGATTGATGAAAAACTTGGTGCCTGGAACCTTCACGGGGGACTAACATATTACGTCACAGACGACGATGTGATCCCAAACAATCCGGACGATAGCTTCCTCACCGCCAGTTTTGGTATAGGTATCGATTTCTAACACTTCATTAACACCAGGACTCAGAAACACTTTCATTTTATATGAAGAAATACTTTAAAACAGGCCTAGCAGCCATCGCTGTGGCGGCTGTGTTCGCCTCCACCGCCTTCTCTGCTGAGAAAGTGAAGGTAGGAGTCTTACACTCGCTGAGCGGCACCATGGCGATTAGTGAAACGTCGCTCCGCGACGTCTTGCTCTTCACTTTTGATGAGATCAATGCCGCCGGCGGCGTGATGGGGAAAATGATCGAGCCAGTGGTGGTCGATGGCGCCTCCGACTGGCCACTCTTCGCGGAGAAGGCTGAGCAGCTGCTGGTCAAAGATAAGGTCGCTGCAACCTTCGGATGCTGGACTTCAGTGTCCCGTAAGTCGGTCCTCCCAGTATACGAGAAACACAATGGATTGCTCTTCTACCCCGTACAGTACGAGGGCGAAGAGATGTCCCCTAATATCTTCTATACAGCGGAAGCCGTCGGACAGCAGGCCATTCCAGCAGTGGATTTCTTGCTTAACGAAGGCATGAAGAAATTCTACCTCATCGGGACAGACTATGTTTACCCTCAAACGACGAACCTGGTGCTCTTTGAGTATCTTCTGTCAAAGGGTGTCTCTGTGGAGGATATCGGTGGCGGTCTTCGCAAGGATAACGCTGGCAAAGTAATCTCCGCAGGAAACTACACACCCTTTGGTCATAGTGATTTCCAGCAAATCGTTGCTGACATCAAGAAGTTCTCTGCTTCTGGAGATGCATGCGTGATTAACACGATCAATGGTGATGCCAATGTGCCCTTCTTCAAAGAGTTTGCAGCATCTGGGATCACGTCGGAAGATTGCCCGGTAGTGTCATTCTCCCTATCCGAGGATGAGTTCCGCTCACTTCCCGCCAAAGACTTGGTCGGACACTTGGGCTGTTGGACCTATTTCATGTCAATTGATACGCCGGCCAATAAAAAGTTCATCACGAATTTTAATAGTTGGTTAGCCAAGACTAAAGTTCCAGGCATCATTAAAAAAGATCGAGTGACCTGTTCTCCTATGGTCCTTTCATATAATGGTGTTTACCTTTGGAAAGCTGCGGTGGAGAAAGCCAAAAGCTTTGAGCCTGAAAAGGTAATGAAGGCCTTGGAGTCTAGCATCTCTTTTGACGGGCCAGGCGGCAAAGTCACGACGCAAAAGAATCATCATCTGACAAAAACTGTCTACATCGGTGAAACACTTGAAACCGGCCAGTTTGCCATCGTTGAAACCATGAAAGACGTTTTTGGCGAGCCCTTCCTCAAGGGCACCTTCAAGAAGTAATAACAATTCCTTGACTACATTAGAGCGGTATCTCTGATGCCCCTATCCATCTATCTCAAGGTGGGTAGGGGGCTTCTTCTTTGTAAGCTTTCGCAATTCGATATTTCGATGCGCAATTATGTTATCTAAAACCCTAGGCGCCTATATTCTCCGAATACTTCTCTCCTCATTGCTAACCCTCGGAACTTCGCTTGGCGATGAAAAAGAAGCCCGGCGTCTACTTGTTGAGATCGTACTTCGAGAAGGGGCCGAGCGGGCCGCGGCCCTTGAGGCTCTAGGTGACGAGGGGGATCCTGTGATTGCCAGTATGGTTGAAGCTTGGAGAGGCGGTCAAATTCTTCGCTATAGGACTGATAATGCTACTATCATTCTCTTTAAAGATGGGGAAGCCTTCTCCAATCTACTAACGGGCGAGGCAGTTGTGCCAGCCACCGAACCTAAAATCGATCGGCCTTCTCGTAAGCTTCGCAAAACCCTCAAGCGGATCGTAGACCTCATCGATTTGAGCTCCCCTGACTTCGACAAACGAATCGAAGCCGCTCTTAAACTGGGGCTCAGCCAGAACCCCCAGTATCTTCCGGACCTCAAAGCGCGAGCGAAACGCCAGGAGGACTCCAACACTCAGCGCGCTTTCGACGAAGCTGTCGCCATTTCTGAACTCGCTAATGGATCGATAGAAGATCGTCTCGCAGCTATCAGAACATTAGGTAGCATGAAATCCTTCCGAGCTAGGGATTACATAGAACGCTGTATCTCTACCGATGGTGATACCAAGCCAACCGATGAAATGGTTACTGCAGCGAAGCGTGCTTTTGCAGAGATCGATAGTCATCAAAAGATGGTAGATTTTATTGGCACACTTTTCCGAGGTTTAAGCCTAGGATCAGTGCTCTTGCTAGTTTCTTATGGATTGGCCATCACCTTCGGTCAGATGGGTGTGATCAACATGGCGCATGGGGAGTTCATTGCCATCGGTGGCTACACAACTTACATTGTGCAGAACAAATTCGCATCGGCTTTCGGAGAGGGATCCTCCGTCTACGGCTATTACTTCATCACGGCAATCCCTCTGGCCTTCATGGTGTCAGCAATTGTGGGCGCTATCATGGAGAAAGGACTCATTCAGTTTCTTTACAAGCGTCCTCTCGAGTCATTGCTAGCGACCTGGGGGATCTCCATGGTGCTTCAACAAGTCTTCCGACTCTACTTTGGAGCCGCCAATGTGTCTGTATCCTCACCCCAGTGGCTGGCGGGCAGTCTGCAGGTTGGAGACGTATCCATGTCTTACAGCCGAGTCGCGCTGATTGTTTGTGTGGCCTTTGTCGTCATCGGAACTTATCTGCTCCTATCAAAGACAAGCTGGGGATTGCATGTCCGAGCAACCATGCAGAACCGGCAAATGGCTTCTAGTTTGGGCGTACCTTCAGGTCGCGTAAACATGATCACCTTTGCGTTCGGCTCAGGGCTGGCCGGGCTGGCTGGCGCGTTTCTATCTCAAATCGGGAACGTGGGCCCTTCCATGGGCCAAACTTACATCGTCGATAGTTTTATGGTTGTCGTGGTCGGCGGCGTAGGCAATTTGTTAGGAGCCACACTTTCATCACTTGGTATTGGGATGGTTGACCAAGGGCTGCAACCCATCCTCGGACCGGTCATGGGAAAAATCTCTGTGTTGTTCATGATCATCCTCTTTCTACAAATCAAACCCGGAGGTCTCTTTCCTGCGCGCTCGCGTAGTCTCGACGACTAATGGAATCCGTGCTCTCACGTATTCGGGGATGGTTGCTGTTGAAAGATAACAGTGATCTGGGATTTCTCGCGCTCCTGTTCGGCGTCATGATTGCACTACCTTTGGGCAACGCACTTTTTCCTGACGGCTCTGCGCTTCATGTGTCGAGCTTCACGCTGGGTGTCTGGGGAAAGTATCTCTGCTATGCCATTCTAGCCATTAGCCTCAACATGCTCTGGGGCTACACAGGCCTTTTGTGCTTGGGGCAATGTCTCTTCTTTGCGCTCGGTGGCTATGCATTCGGTATGTATCTAATGCTCATGATCGGAGAGCTGGGATCATACGGCAGCAAACTCCCCGATTTCATGGTCTTCCTTGGCTATGAAAAACTGCCAGCGCACTGGAAACCTTTCTATAGTCCGACATTCGCCATCCTCGCAGCTGCTTGGGTGCCAGGCCTTGTTGCGCTGATCTTCGGCATTCTTGCTTTCCGTTCGCGGATCAAAGGGGTCTACTTTGCCATACTAACACAGGCACTCACTTATGCGGCGGCCCTGCTATTCTTTCGTAACGATTTCACTTTCGGAGGAAATAATGGATTCACCGATTTCCGATTCATTCTAGGAGCGGATATCCGTATAGACTCGACATCGAGATGGCTTTTCATCGCTTCGTGTCTCCTGCTGTTTGCCGTTTATTGGCTCGTCGCCCAGATGCTGGAAACGAAGTTCGGCAAGATTCAGCAAGCGATCCGTGACTCAGAGAATAGAGTCCGTTTCTCCGGCTACTCCACGACCCATTTTAAGGTCTTTATCTTTGTTGTCAGTGCCATGATCGCTGGTCTAGCGGGCGCACTCTACGTGCCTCAGGCAGGCATCATCAATCCTAGCGAAATGTGGCCTGCCAAGGGCCTCGATATTGTCGTATGGGTTGCCGTCGGAGGGCGCGGCACCAAGCTTGGCCCTGTCATTGGCGCCATTCTAGTGAACTTATTGAAGAGTTGGGCGACGAGGGCCTATCCAGAGAGTTGGCTCATCATCTTGGGTATGGTCTTCGTTCTCGTCGTGCTGTTTATGCCAAACGGCATCGTTGGGCTCTGGGCTCAGATCAAGGCACGATGGTCCAAGGGACGCCTATCGAAACCCGAAACAACAGTTGCCAGCACCTGATGTCATGACGCATTCGCTGATTTATCGTGATACCGACCTCACGCTCTCTGTCGAAGACGTGACGAAGTCTTTTGACGGCTTCAGGGCGATCAATAATCTGACGTTTTATCTTTGCGATGGTGAATTACGTACGGTGATTGGCCCTAACGGAGCTGGCAAGAGTACTTTTATGGATCTTATCACAGGCCGGACACGTCCTGATGTGGGAGCGTTAACTTACCATCGGGAGGATGGCAGGGACTTTGACCTTACTAAGTTACGGGAATACGAGACTAATCGACTTGGAATTGCCCGGAAGTTTCAGACGCCGAGCATCTATTCCAAGCACACCGTCTATGAAAATCTTATGCTTTCGCTCAACCGTAACCGCAGCGTTCGGAAGGCTTTGGTCTACAAGGAATCGACCGAAGATCGCGAGGAGATCGAATCAGTGCTTGAATTGATCCGATTGCAGGAACGCCGCCATGAACACGCTGGCAGCCTATCGCATGGGCAGAAACAGTGGCTCGAAATAGGCATGTTGTTAGCTCAAAAACCACGTATTCTCCTCGTCGATGAGCCTGCAGCGGGCATGAGCGACGAGGAAACCGAGCGCACTGGCGAGTTGCTCATTAGCCTTGAGGGAAAGCATAGTGTGATCGTTGTCGAACATGACATGGTCTTCGTCCGGCAGATCGCGCGTAAAGTTACGGTTCTCCATCAAGGCAGCGTGCTTAAGGAAGGTACCTTCTCAGAAGTTGCTGAGGATCCTACCGTCAAAGAAGTTTATCTGGGACGTAGCAAGCATGACTGACAAGCCGAAACTGTCGATGAACGGCGTCCACGTCTCCTACGATGAGTCGCTCATTCTCCGTGATCTTGAACTGAGCGTGCCTTCAAACAGCGTGGTCGCCTTGTTAGGAAGGAATGGCGTTGGCAAGACTACTGTTCTCAAGACGATCATGGGAATCACGGATATCGTCGGAGGCGAAGTTTCGCTGGATGCGCAGGCTCTCAATGGTGTAAACGCCGAAAATCGATCACGATCAGGAATCGGCTACGTCCCTCAAGGTCGCGAGATCTTTCCTAGCCTCACCGTGTGGGAGAATCTCAAAGTGAGCCTCAGCGTTCACGGCAAGAAGGGTGGTAAAGAGCGGCTTGAAGAAGTCTACGAGCTCTTCCCCGTCCTTAGCGAGATGAAGCATCGCAAAGGAGGCGTCTTGTCGGGTGGTCAGCAACAGCAACTCGCCATCGGTAGGGCTTTGCTCACAAATCCAAGCTTGCTTCTGTTGGATGAACCGACAGAGGGCATCCAACCCTCCATCATCGATCAGATCGAGGACGCGATCAAGTACCTTAAGAAGACCTATGATATTAGCATCTTGCTAGTAGAACAATACTTGGATTTCGCCAAGGCCTGCGCCGATTCATTCTACATCATGGAGCGCGGTAGTATCGTTGAGCAGGGAACCATTGCTTCCCTTACCGATGAAGTCACCGCACAGTACCTATCCGTCTAATCACGTATGCACCTAACACCTCGAGAAAGAGAGAAGCTGATGGTCGTCGTGGCCGCAGATCTCGCCCGGCGTCGCCAAGCACGGGGACTAAAGCTGAACTATCCCGAAAGCGTGGCCATCATCACTTACGAGATCTTCGAGGGGGCACGCGATGGCAAGTCTGTGGCCACGCTCATGGACGAAGGCACGCGCATCCTTACGCGCGACGATGTCATGGAAGGCGTACCCGAGATGATACACGAAGAGCAAGCCGAAGCCACGTTTCCCGATGGCACTAAACTCGTTACCGTTCACCATCCTATTCAATGATCCCAGGAGAAATCATTCCCAGAACCGGCGCCGGGCCACTCACCGCGAACAAGGATCTTGCTACCCTGACATTGATCGTCGCAAATACAGGAGATCGTCCAATTCAAGTGGGAAGCCATTTCCACTTCTACGAGGTGAATTCAGCGCTCGACTTTAATCGCGAGGCGACCCGCGGCTTTCGGTTGAATATCCCGGCAGGTACGGCTGTCCGCTTTGAGCCCGGAGACGAACGCGAGGTGAATCTTGTGGCTCTGGCAGGGGCACGCGAAGTCTGGGGACTGAACGGAAAGATCAGCGGAGCACTATGAGTCTAGATCTGACACGACAACAATATGCCGAACACTATGGCCCAACCGTAGGGGACCAAGTCCGCTTGGGCGATATGGAACTCATCGTCGAAGTGGAACGCGACTACATCGCCGAAGCCGGTGGCTACGGAAACGAAGTGAAGTTCGGCGGGGGCAAGGTCATCCGCGATGGCATGGGCCAATCCTCTACTGCGAGTGATGCCGACTGCCTTGATCTGGTCATTACGAATGCCTTCATCATGGATGCCGAGCTTGGGCTTATTCGCGCAGACATCGGCGTGAAAGACGGTCGCATTGTCGGCATCGGTCACGCGGGAAATCCGGGAATTCAAGATGGCATCGGATCGATGATCGCAGATCCTGAGACTGGTGAATGCGATCCTATGATCATTGGTGCTGGTACTGAAGCGCTCGCTGGGGAAGGCATGATCGTGACCGCAGGTGGTGTCGACTCACATATTCACTTCATTTGCCCGCAACAGATTGACGAAGCTCTCGCCAGCGGCGTCACAACGATGTTAGGAGGAGGTACAGGCCCCGCTACAGGAACAAACGCAACGACCTGTACGCCAGGGAAATGGAACATCCATCGCATGCTAGAAGCTGCTGATGAGTATCCAATGAACCTTGGTTTTCTCGGAAAGGGCAATTGCGCGACCGAACCACCATTGCGCGAACAAGTCCTCGCGGGAGCGATCGGCCTCAAGTTGCACGAAGACTGGGGAACGACTCCGGCAGCCATTGATGCCTGTCTCAACGTGGCAGACGAGCTGGATGTTCAGGTAGCGATCCACACTGACACGCTCAACGAATCTGGCTTCGTCGAGGATACCCTTGCCGCAATCAATGGGCGCACCATTCACACCTACCACTCAGAAGGCGCGGGTGGTGGCCATGCTCCTGACATTCTTAAGGTGTGTTCGCACAAGAATGTGTTGCCCTCCTCAACCAACCCGACGCGGCCGTTTACCGTCAATACAATCGATGAGCATCTCGACATGCTCATGGTTTGCCATCATCTGGATTCCAAGATCCCAGAAGATGTCGCCTTTGCTGAATCTCGCATCCGGCCACAGACCATCGCGGCAGAAGACCTTCTTCATGATAGCGGGGCCATCGCCATGATCGCCTCGGACAGCCAAGCCATGGGACGAGTAGGGGAAGTTATTTCCCGGACCTGGCAAACCGCCCACAAGATGAAAGTGCAGTTCGGTCCGCTAACCAACAAAGAGCATGCTGCAGCCGACAACTTCCGTGCGCTGCGTTACCTCGCGAAGTACACGATCAACCCTGCCATTGCCCACGGCATGGCCACTGAGGTTGGATCGCTCATGGTCGGTAAGTTGGCTGACATTGTCCTTTGGAAACCTGCTTTCTTCGGCGTGAAGCCCGAACTCGTCCTCAAAGGCGGTATGATTGCCTTGGCCAACATGGGCGATCCCAATGCCTCCATCCCCACTCCCCAGCCCACGTTCTACCGCCCCCAATTCGCTGCCCACGGCAAAGCACGTGCCAGAACCTGTGTGACTTTTGTCAGCAAAGCCAGTTTGAACGACGGCATCGCCGACGAGTTAAAGGTCGACAAACGCCTGGTCCCAATTGCCAAGACGCGAGAGATCGGCAAGGCCGATCTCCTCTTCAATGACAGCTGTCCTGACATTGAAGTCGATCCGGAAACCTACACAGTCAAAGCCAATGGTGAGGTACTGGCCTGCGAACCCCTGACCGAGGTTCCCTTGGCTCAACGCTACTTTCTCTTCTAAATATGGCGCTATTAGTAGAGCAAACGAGCCCTGAAGCTCCCACCTCCACCGGGGTGCGAGTGGATCGCCACACTCTCTACAAACGGCGTTGGCGTGCCACCGCCGAGGACGGTACCGAGCTCGCTGTGAATCTGGAAGGCCCAGTTACCCACGGCACCTATCTCGATGCGGGCCAAGGCCGCATCTTTCTTATCGCGCAGGAACCCGAAGACGTGCTCGTCATTCCTCTCCCAAACAAAACCGAGATAGCCGCCAAGATCGGTTGGTATTTGGGAAACCAGCACTTGCCCGTCGAGATCCGAGAAACCGAGATCATTCTAGAACACCTCGCCACGCTCGCCGCTTCGCTAGATCGTATTGGCATTCCGTATATCCTTCGGACGGACGTCTTCCGATGCAAGATGCACTCTCACCAACATTAACCAAATGGACGACTGGAACTGGGTTGCCCGCCTCTTACACTTCTCTGACAGCGCCCTGCCAGTGGGCTCTTACGCGCATTCCTTTGGATTGGAAGGCGTCTGCCAAATGGGCATCGTCGACGATGCGAAAAGTCTTTCATTATTTCTCAAACGAGACGTCGCCCACGCCTTGCGAACCATTGATCTCCCTTTACTCGCACTCGCCCACACAGCGGCCATGGATGGCGCTGCAGAGAAACTCGCGCTCCTCGATCAACTTTCCTGGGCCTTGCGTCCTACTCGCCAACTCCGCGAGGCGGCCTCAAAGATCGGACGGCAGCAGTGGAAGCTCTATCAACGCACGTGGAATGACAGCTTTGAAATTGAGCTGCCTCACTACCAAAGCCCGATCGTTCTCGCCGTGATCAGCGCCAATGAAAGTATCCCTGTCAACGCCGCACTCTCATCGCTTGCCTACCAAACTTATTCCGCCCTGCTGCAAGCTGCCCTTAAGCTCCTGCCAATTGGTCCCACCACGACGCAGCAGCTTCTTCATGAAGCGTTGTTAGAAATCACACCTCATCTAGAAACAGCGGCTGACGTGCCTGAAAAGGAGATCGGGAGTTTCAACCCCGTCTGGGACATCAGCGCATCTCAACACGAAACGGCGAACGGCAGAATGTTTATCTCATGATCATGGAGAAGAAAACTAACCAAGCTATTCGAGTTGGCATCGGCGGCCCCGTCGGTTCCGGGAAATCCACCCTGTGCCTCAAACTCTGTGAGCACTATGGTAAGACACGCAACATGGCCGTCATCACGAATGACATTTACACCAAAGAAGACGCCAAAATGCTCATCCGTCACGACGCCTTGCCGGAAGAACGCATTCTCGGCGTCGAGACGGGGGGCTGCCCGCACACCGCCATTCGCGACGACATCTCCATGAATTTGGACGCCGTCGATGTGATGAATGAGCGCTTCGACGGCCTCGAACTCATCCTCATCGAAAGCGGTGGCGACAATCTTACCGCCACCTTCTCACCTGAACTCGTCGACGTCTTCATTTACGTCATCGACGTGACCGAGGGCGATGACATCCCTCGAAAAGGAGGCCCGGCCATCGCCAATTCGGATCTTCTAGTCGTCAACAAAGTCGAACTCGCTCCCTATGTTGGCGCGGACGTCGACCAAATGAAGCTCGATTGCGCTGGCAAACGCGGCACGCGTCCCTTCCTCATGACCGACCTCCGCACAGGCGTGATGCTAGACGAGCTTTATGCCTGGTTTGATCGAGATGTCCTCTTCGCCGATATCGTTCCTGCATGATCGGAAGCAGTCTTCAGAGTTCGGTAGAGATCGCGTTCCGCTACGACAAAGCACGTAGCCGCACGGTGCTCGCGAAGCGCCAGGCTGGCGGGCTTTGCCACCTAAGCAAACCCTACTGGACCGGTGAAGTGCTCGGCCTCCAACTTGTCAATCCAACGGCTGGCCTGTTCTCCGGAGATCACCTCGACGTGAGCGTCCACGTGGGACCAAATTCCCAGGTTGCACTCACTTCGCCCAGTGCCTCACGTTATCACACAATGCCCACTGGCCAGGCCCACCTCACCCAGCGGTTCGAAATTGAAGACGACGCTTGGTTAGATTTCTGGCCCGAGATCGTCATCCCCCAGCGGGAATCCGACGTGATCCAAACCACCGAGATTCATCTCGCCCCCACGGCGAGCACAGTCTTCCTGGACCTACTCTCCCCCGGTCGAGTCGCCCACGGAGAGCGTTATCAGTTTCGCCGACTTGAAACCCGCCTGGAGATCCGTCAATCAGGGAACTTGTTAGCAAAGGAACGCTGCGTGCTCGAACCCGAGCATAGCAGCATCTGGCCGCTCCATGTCCCCGGCTGGGATCTCTGCTACTACGCCGCCCTTTGGGTCGCTGGCCAGCAAGCTGGCAAGGCCATCGAACTCCTCTCGCAATTCCCCTCCAATCGAACCACCCACCAGATCGGAACCTCTCTCGTCGCCGATAGGTTAGGAGTCGTCCGCATCATCGCCAACTCTAGCATCAGCCTGCACAAGGTCGCCAATCAGCTCCGTAAAAACCTCCAACAACACTTGCCTCTACTAACCACCAGCTTCCGAAAACTCTAACTGACCGTTATTATGAAACACATCCTTACCACCCTCATTCTCACCCTCGCCTCCGCTTCTGCTCATCCAGGCCATCCCGGCCACGAAGACTGGCCCTTCGACGACTTCAGTTGGTCTATTGTAGCCGTTGCTATTGTGGCGGTGGTCGCTGGCCCCTTCACCGTTCAAAAGCTGCGAGGCCGGTCATAAACTACTTTCAAAAAAAGCGTCAACCTTTGGTGCTCTAACCACACACATAAAAAGCCGCCAGGACACGAGGTCACTGGCGGCTAAAATTGGAGAGAGCGGGTGAAGGGAATCGAACCCTCGTGTCAAGCTTGGGAAGCTTGCGTTCTACCATTGAACTACACCCGCTGAAGCGAGGCGTTAGTCCCAGGAAGACACGTTGTCTTTGATGTCATCAAACTTCTTATCTTGCCCGGAGCTATGGACGAAGATCGGACGCTTGATGCGACCGGAACGACCAAATTTGTCGCCATAAATCGAAGGAATGGTGAGTGAAGAGTCATCATCGGCATCCATGTAGACTTCATACATCTGGCCCCAAGCATCGTTGAGACGCCCCGTGTCTGGATGAAAGCCTGGGAGGTTCTCTTTCTTCGCCATCTTGGAAGGCTCCCAGAAGGGAATCTTACGACGGTTGAGGTCGTCCGCTTCAGCAGAGTCCGCAGACATCAAAACATCCATGAGATCACTGTTCGTCTCGTAGGGACCTTCACTGTCTCCACGCACAGGATAGGCATAATATTCGTTATAAAAGCCTTTGATCGCATTCTGCAGCTGCATGCAGTCATTCTGCACGGTGGCGGAGCGAGCGCGGTTCATGACATTCTTGGTCACTGGCACCGAAATGGAGGCGAGGACGGCAATGATTGAAATCACGACGAGGAGTTCGATTAGAGTGAACGCGCGGGAAAGCGGGCGGCGTAGGGAGATCTTCATAGGTGTTGTAGACGGTTTCTTCTAAGGTAGCATGCGGGCCTAAGGCCAGGCTAGTGAATTTGTTGGTCCCTCTCAATCCTGAGGGCGGGGACGGATGCTTAGCCGTCAGGCTTCCTTTGACAAGCAAGTAATGAACGAATTGATCGAGGAGAAACTGCTCAGACACCTGCGCCAGAGCGACTATCGCCCCCAGAACAAGTCCGAACTTTCCCGCGCGCTAGAGCTCGATTCTAAGGATCGTCCCGCCCTGCGCGCGTGTTTGAAGCGGCTGGAGGCGTCTGGAGCTATCGTGCGAGCCAAGAAGGGGCGCTACATCCTCCAAGAAACCAGCGCTCAGACAGTTGTCGGAACGTTTCGGAAACGGCCCCGAGGCGGTGAGCTGGTAATCGCCAAATCAGCTGGCGAAGGCCCAAAGGTCACTTTGAAGCGCCTGAACATTCCCGAAGGCCACGAGAGCACCGCCTTGGAGGGCGATCGGGTGCTCGTCCGCTTGCGCCGCCCCTCGGCCTCGGAGAGAGATCCGGCATGGCTGAAGCACCTACCTAAGGACAAGCAGGAGAAACTGCGCCAGCGATTTCAGGACGAGCCCCCGCGCCTAGAAGGCGACGTGATCAAGGTCCTAGAACGTTCTGCCCGTAAACTTGTGGGCACCCTGACCGTGGGCGAAGGGTGGGCTACCCTTGCCCCCGATGATGAACGTCTGCCAAAACGGATCGATCTCCACGGCATCGCGGTAGACGAGTCCGTTTCAGGCCACAAAGCCCTGGCCAGGATCGACTCGTGGGAATCCCTGGGCCAGAGCCCTCAGGGAACGTTGCTCAAGGTTCTAGGGAAACACAATGCACCAGGTGTCGACGTGCTCGCAATTATTCACAAACACGGTCTACCCACGGAGTTTCCCGCAGAGGTGCTTCAGGCTGCCGAGAACATCGACGGAGACCTGTCGGAAGACGCCCTGGCAGGACGCGAGGATTGGCGCGATGCTGAAGTCATCACGATCGATCCGTTCGATGCTCGAGACTTCGATGACGCCATTGCCGTCAAAGAACTCAAAGACGGCGGCTGGGAGCTTGCTGTTCACATTGCAGACGTGTCTCACTACGTAACCCCGGGGAGTGAGCTCGATCAGGAAGCTGAACAACGCGGCAACAGTGTCTACCTTGTAGACCGGGTGCTTCCCATGCTCCCAGAAGCGCTCAGCAATGGCATCTGCAGTCTTCGCCCAGACGAAGATCGGCTCACCTTCTGCGCCATCATGACCTTTGATGCGAAGGGCGCTCAACAAGCAGCGCGCTTCACACCCGCCGTGATCCGCAGCCAACAGCGCCTGACTTATGAGGAGGCCTATGATCGTCTTCAAGAACGGGGATCAACAGATCCGATCACCGCGTGTGTTCAACGCGCTTGGGCCCTGGCCTTCTTGCTTCGAACGCGACGCTTCTCTGCGGGCAGCCTGGACCTCGATTTCCCGGAAACGAAAGTAATCCTTAATGACAAAGGCAAACCTCGCGAAATCCGCGTGGTGGAGAATGACAAGAGTCACCAACTCATCGAGGAATGCATGCTCGCCGCCAACGAAGCCGTGGCTGAAACGATCCAGCAAGCAGCCAAGCCATCGCTCTATCGGATACACGAAGATCCCGATCCAGAGAAGCTGTTAGAATTTCGTGAATCAGCCAACCGACATGGCTTTCCGGCTGGGGACTTGACGCACCGCGCCAATCTCCAGAGCCTTCTCAAGGAAATACGTGAGCATCCAGCAGAGTACGTTCTGAAGCTTGACCTACTCAAGAGCATGAAGCGCGCTGCCTATCATGCGGATTCGTTAGGGCACTATGGACTCGCCAAAGTTCATTACACGCATTTTACCAGTCCGATCAGGCGTTATTCCGACTTGGTGGTGCATCGCGTGCTCAGACGTTTGATAGGCCAAGAAGACCAGACGCCTACGCCCTCCTACCGGGAAATGGGCGAACTCGGACAGCACCTTAGCAACACAGAGCGCTTAGCGGCAGAAGCCGAGCAGGACACAAAGCGGCTCAAGGTGATGGAGTATTTCGAACGGCGCAGTCGCGACCTTCCGCCTCCTCGATTCGACATCGTGGTCACGGAAGTTTCCCGCATGGGGCTCTTCGTCGAAATACTCGGGTTCGCCACACGTGGGCTCATTCGAATGGCCGATCTCCCTGGCGAGGACTACTACCGCTATGATGCAAGGCAACTCTGTGTGAGCGCGAAGAAGGGAAAGAGCTACCACGTGGGCGATCAATTCGAGGCGGAACTCTTCCGGGTGAACAAGAAACGAGGACACCTCGATCTTCGTCCTTTGAAGTGACAGAAACGCTTTAACTCCTTAAAATGGCTGGATGAAACACTGGTTACTCCTCATTCCCATTGCACTCCTTGTCGCCCCGCTCGGCGCCGCAGATTCCGAACTCAGATCGAAAGACAGCTATCACCCATTTCGCCAGGTTGATTCGGCAGAGGCTTGGGAAACCCGAGCAGCGTCGTTGCGTCGACAAGTTCTCGTGGCTACTGGGCTTTGGCCCATGCCAACCAGGCACCCGCTCCACGCGGTGGTGCATGGGCTAGTTGACCGAGACGACTACACGGTCGAGAAAGTCAGCTTCGAATCCTTTCCTGGCCATTACGTCAGTGGAAGTCTCTACCGCCCCAAGAACCTCAAACGTGGCCAGAAGATTCCTGGGATTCTTAGCCCACATGGCCATTGGACGAACGGCCGCTATCACGATCACGGAACCAAGTTCGCTAAAGAGTTAGAAACCGGCGGTGAACAATTCCCGTCGGGCCGCCATCCGTTGCAGGCGCGCTGTGTCCAACTTGCCCGCATGGGATGTGTGGTATTTCACTACGATATGGTCGGGTATGCCGATAGCATTCAACTAGATCACCGTAAGAGTTCCATGCCTGAGAATGGGCTCTTTAGCGTCACTGCGGAGCTGCGCCAGCAGAACCTCATGGGCATCCAAACCTTCAATTCCATACGAGCCCTAGACTTCCTCGAAGGACTTCCTGGCATTGATCAAGACCGAATCGGCGTCACGGGTGCAAGCGGTGGTGGCACGCAAACGTTTATCTTAGGAGCCGTAGACGACCGCCCGGACCTGCTTTTCCCAGCAGTGATGGTGTCGACGGCGATGCAAGGCGGGTGTGTCTGTGAGAATGCCAACTACCTCCGAGTGGGAGCCGGAAATATCGATCTCGCAGCTCTCACAGCACCAAGACCCCTCGGCATCACGGGTGCCGATGACTGGACGATAGAGATCGAAACCAAGGGCAAACCTGAACTAGAGCAACTGTACTCGATGCTCGGCAAACGCAGCCATTTCGACGTCTTTCCATTTCTGAGATTTAAACACAACTTCAACGCCGTCTCACGGCAAGCGATGTACGGCTTTGTCAATACTCACTTCAAACTCGGCCATGAATTGCCAATCAGAGAGCAGCCGTTCACACCGCTCTCCAAAAGAGAAATGGGTGTGTGGACAACGGCGCATCCCGCTCCATCCGAGCGCGGAGCTTCCCACGAAGAAGCCCTTCTCAAATGGTGGGCAACAGACAGCGACCTCCAACTCGCAACCCTACGCTCACGCATGGGAGACAATGCTCAAGCTGCTGCAGACTACGTCAATCTAGTCGGCGGCGCCTGGGAAACAATGATAGGGCGCTCGTGGGATGAGGTAGGACCGGTAAGCCACGAACTCACCTTGAAGGAGGAGGTGACAGACTATCTACTCATGGAAGGCACTATGGAGTCGAAGGCTCACAACGAGTCCGTTCTGGTACGTTACATCTATTCGGAAGGTTGGAATGGAGAAGTGATCTTGCGCTGGGCTTCCGCAGACGAGGTCGAGACGTTCCCTAACAGTGCCACGCTCATTCAAGACGGATTCGCACTCGTAACGATCACGGATGACGTATCCAAAGCCGCCATGAATCAACCAGAGGCGTCGGGTTACACGTTTGGCTACAATGCAACCACCTTTGCTAGGAGAGTACACGATATGCTCACCGTGGTGAAGGGCATGCGTGAAATGTCAGATGATTGGAAAGTG
>Ga0213868_10001212_pt1 | contig 24885 bp, 25 predicted proteins | sample PICome_9_FD_160087 | JGI IMG/M metagenome (GOLD analysis project Ga0213868, IMG submission 160087) | Coastal seawater microbial communities near Pivers Island, North Carolina, United States - PICO127 | ecosystem: Environmental > Aquatic > Marine > Coastal | place: USA: North Carolina... | reverse complement strand
TGATGAGACACTCTGTTTTCCTTAGCGCGTCACCGGTGAGGGAATGGATCCACCAAACCGGGGTGTGGGTGTCTCCGGAACCGACACAGCGGAGACAACGGCCATGGAGCCCTCCGCGAATTCTGGCTCGTCACTCGGTGGTGCCAGAGCATCGACAACATCCGATTCGAGCGCTGCCGCTGCCGAGATTGTCAGGAACACATCTTCAACAATGCGAGGCGGCACGAGCGACTCTGTTCCCGCGGTGACCGCAAAAACTTGGCCGCTGGTTGAGGCCTCCGCGGGGAGCGCCTCTCCGACTATGGCGCCATCGGACACCCTGATGTAGGCGGGGTTGTTATCCGGAACCATTCCCATGGACCCGGCCAGAGTCGCCAGTGTGTCAGGCGCCACGAGGGCGCTGATTTCCTCGCCAACAATCTGTTGCTCTTGCTGGGAGCCCCGGAGATCAGACTTGAGTGAGGCGATTTCGTAGGCACCACCGGATACCGCGATAGAGAGCAACAGTTGTCCACCTAAAATCCCGAAGATGCCGGCCAGCAGAACCACGATATAGCGGAGCTTAGGAACGGCATTCGCCTTCGTTCTCTGACGTGTCGGGGTCGCCGCACGGGGTTTCTGAGCGCGGGGAGCCCTGGCAGTGCTGTGGGCGAGAGCAGTCATGAGGGTACCTCTTTCACTTTTTCCCCTGCCCGCAAGCGGACAGAAGCACTTCGAGGGTTGAGGGCAATTTCTGACGCACTCGCGAGTTCGGCTCCGCGAGTAAGTTCGCGAAAGCTCGGCCGGTGTTCGGGCAATTCCGTGGGGAGACCCGCGGGAGCGGTCGAGACCGACAGTTTGCGCAACTCTCTCTTGACAAGGCGGTCCTCGCCTGAGTGGTAGGACATGATGGCGACCCGTCCCCCGAGAGCCACTCGATCAAAAGCGATGGGAAGAGCCTTGGCGAGAGAGTCCAGTTCCTGATTTACTGCCATCCGTAGCGCCTGGAAGACGCGCTTGGCGGGGTGGCCTTTGTCTTTGAGCGCATAGGGGGTTGCCTCCTGCAAAACGTCGACCAAGTCCCCGGTGCGGACAATCGGAGCCTGGAGTCGGCGATCCACAATCGCTCGGGCATAGCGCTTTGCAAGCTTCTCGTCGCCCAACCGGAAGAACAGGTCAGCGAGATCGGCCTCGGTGAAGGACTGCAGCACGTCGGCGGCGCTGACATCGTCCTGCGGATTCATCCGCATATCCAAGGGAGCGTCGTGGGAATAGGAGAAACCGCGCTCGGGCTTGTCGAGGTGCAATGAGGAAACACCCAGATCAAAAAGGATGGCCTCCGGTGCGTGATCTGGGGAATGCTCGTCCACGGCAGTTCCGAGTTCGTCGTAGCGGCATTGTGCAAACACAACCCGGTCACCGAAGGGAGCCAGACGCTCCCCTGCGCGCTCGAGTGCTTCAGGATCGCGGTCAATACCGAGCACCCGGAGAGCGGGAATAGCGGAGAGGAACATTTCGGTGTGGCCACCAAGCCCCAGGGTTGCATCCACGAGGAGTGGGTTCTCGCCCTGAAGAGCGGGACCAAGCAACTCCAGAGCGCGTGGGGCGAGCACTGGGATGTGAGAGTAGGTAGCGATCATGATTCACCCGGTGGCCCTGGAGTCAGATTCCCTTCCGTGTGATGACCTGGGACCGGGGAAGGTGACACAGGGCTCACGGAGGGGAGTCTGACTTCAGGGCTACAACAGCCCAGGAATCACCTCCTCCTCGGTCTCGGAGAAGGCTTGTTCGCGTTCTTGGTAGTACTGATCCCACGCAGTGGTGGACCAAATCTCGGCTCTGTTACCCGCCCCAATGACGGTCAGTTCACGCTCCAGGCCGGCGTAGTCACGCAGTGCCGGGGGGACGGTCACTCGGTTTTGCTTGTCGGGGATTTCTGACGAGGCCCCCGAGAGGAACAACCGCAAGAAGTCACGGCTGGCTTTAGAGGTCAGGGGTGCTTCCCGGAGACGTTCGACATGCGCATCGAAGTCTTTGGCCGTGAAGACATAGATACATCTCTCCTGGCCGCGGGTGAGAACCAAACCGTTAGCGAGCTCCTCGCGGAATCGTGCGGGAAGGATGACCCGGCCTTTGTCGTCGAGTTTGGGGGCGTGAGTACCCAAGAACATGGCGCCCCCCTTTCTCGTCCGGCCACCAGAAGGTATTCACCACTTTACTCCACTTTGCTCCAATTACAACCACTTTGACCATATTTCTTTGCCGTGTTGTGTGAACCCACTCCACGCCCCAAAAACCCCGCAAATCCGGGCAAGCGCAACAAAAAACCGGCCCCGAGGGGCCGGTTTCTGGTGTGACGTGAGTCTGGGCTAGCGCTCCACTTGGGGGCTAAAGGCCTTCGCCGCGCTCCCTGCGCTCCCAGCGGTCATTGAGGCGATCCATGAAGGAGGAAGAACCCGCGGGGCTGGTAGCGCGCGGCTTGCTAGGTGCTGATGCCTGGGTGCCATCCGACGGGGCGCCCGGTATCGCGACGGCAACCATAACGCCGGCAAAGAGAACGCCAAAACCGATGACCCCGATGAGGGTGATGTCCAGAGAAACCCCGACAACCATCGTGACCAGTCCCACAAGGCCCATCAAAACTCCCACCGCAATCGCGGTGTAGTTGGGCGCCCTGCGGAAGTCAGCAGTGTTCATCACATCGGCTTCGTTCTTGTAGAGGTTGCGCTCCATTTCCTCGAGCAGGCGCTGCTCGTGTTCAGAAAGTGGCATAGTGTCCTCCCCACATGAGTGGATGATTTTCTACAGAGTGTACGCAGATTTCCTGAGGATAGGCTAGGTGCGTGTCAGCGCAGATCAAACTTGTCGATGTGGTCGACTCCCGCATCACGTCGTTCCTCGAAGCTCGTTCCGAAGAGATGGACACCATCTCCCCCGACCTGGAGCACATCCTCGCCTACGCGAACAGCATGCTGCGCAGTGGCAAGCGCTTCCGTGCGCGTTTTTGCTACTGGGGCTGGCGCGCAATTGACCAGGACTCGGAAGGCGACCCTCTGGGCGGTCTCGAGACTCTCAAAGACGTCTCTCCCGTTATTTCCCTTGCCACAGCTCTCGAGGTATTCCATGCCGCGGCACTTGTCCATGACGACATCATGGACAATTCCGATACCCGGCGAGGGCTCCCCGCCGCTCACAAAGCATTCGAAAGAATCCATCGAGACCGCTCCTATTCCGGCACTCCTGAGCACTTTGGAGCTTCTACTGCTCTCCTCCTTGGCGACCTTTTGTTGGCCTGGAGCGACGACCTGATTTCTGAGGCTCTCGCCGACCTTCCGCCGGCGATTGTGGCGTCGACGAGGGCGCAGTTTTCCACGATGCGCCAAGAGGTCACGCTCGGTCAGTATCTGGACATCCACGAGGAAGCAGCGTGGTTCCATCACGGAGAGAGCGAGCGACTCGAAAGAGCTCTGCGCGTGGTGACCTATAAGTCGGCGAAATACAGCATGGAGGCACCGCTGCTGATCGGGGCCTCCCTTGCCGGGGCGAGCGCAGAACATCTGAGTGATCTCTCGTCCTTCGGGTTGCCCCTGGGAATTGCGTTTCAACTCCGGGACGATGTCCTCGGCGTCTTTGGAGACTCCGAGGTGACGGGGAAGCCCGCGGGAGACGATTTGCGAGAGGGCAAGCGCACAGTCCTCGTTGCCCTAGCCGAGGCCTCCATGACCACGAGCGCTAAAGGAGTGTTCAACGAACTCTTGGGTGATAGAACCCTGAACCCCGAGCAAATTGAGGTTATGCAATCGACCCTGCGTGACGCGGGAGCACTGGACGAGGTTGAGCAGATGATCCAGCACTACGCAGACACGGCCATGGACGCTCTGGACGATGCCCGCATTACCGAGGGCGCACGGGCTGAGCTTCGTCGCCTTGCTGATGCAGTGACGAAACGTAACGCCTAAAGCGCGAGGGTTTGAGCGAGCCGGCGCACCTCGGTTTTTCGACCGGTCCGGATTGCCTCAATGGGGCTTGTTCCCAACACATCGTGCGGCTCCACTAACCAGTCCAACGCGCTTTCTGGCGAGAAGCCGCCGTCGATGAGGACCAGGGCTGTGCCCTTGATATCTGGGACAACCACGTCACCGTCAAGAAATATGTCGGGAATACGAAAGACGCCGCCCTCTTTGAGGCCCAAGAGTGCCCTGTCCTCCACGAGCCGATGAACTTTCCCCGGAGTGAGCGAGAGACGCTCACACACTTCGGGAACACTCAGCCAGGTCAGGTCGGCTCGTTTTGTCACGTTCACAAGGTTCCCATGAATTTGCCCCCCGCCACCAGAGGTTTAGCTGACGATTAGCCGAAGATTAATGTTACGAAAAGATTAACTGGAGTAACATAGGCCCCAGTGATTTACGCAGGTATCATCCTGTGACACCGTTGAGATGCGGAGCGTCGCTACGGGCTTCACAGCCGTGCCACGAAACGATGGAAGGTATGAGCAACCAGGACCAGACTCCCCTCAACACTGAGCCCGCGGAGGACACTCTCGAGCACTCAGTGTTTCGTGGTCTGTCACCGCGGGTTGACACGTTCGAGCGCTGTGACGCGACGCCCGGCGCACTCTCGCGAGGACTGATGGGAGCGCTCCCCTTCGTGATGACGGGGACGCTGGCGACCAGTGCTGTCGTCACCCCCGGGTTAGTCGAGCATTCGAGCACTGCCGCAGAACCTGGAGCCAGCGGAGATCACGCCCACGATCAGCGGCCGGGGATTGGAGAGAGACTCTCGGGCGCTTTCCTTCCCGCCGCCCACACGGTGCTTTCCGCGCTTCGACCCGACCTCCCCGCCACCTACGAGGTTCAAGACGGCGACACTATTTCTTCGATTGCGGACAGTTTTGGAATCCCCACCCCGGCCATCCTCACCCTCAATGGGTTGAGCTGGAACTCTTTGCTTCACTCGGGCCAAGTACTCAAACTGAGTGCGGAACCAACGAAGAAGGCCGCAGGTTCCCCCGCTCGGGTTGCCGGAAATGCCTATCTTGTCCAGAACGGCGAAACTCTGAGCACCATTGCTGACCGGCTGGGGATTTCGACCGAGGCACTGATCTCCGCCAACAACCTCGCAGACTCACAGACCATCTATGCGGGCCAGATGATCCGCATTCCTGGCTCCACCGCTCCCGTAGTGGAGCGCGATGCTGAGGCCATCATGCCCGCACTGGCGCAAGCTCCCACCATCATTCCTGCTTCCGCTGAATCGAGCGACCAAGTGCTCTCCGCGGAGACTGCCGATACGGAGGCTGCGGAAGAGGCCAGCGAACCTAACGATGTTTTTGACGCCGCCGACATTGAGCTCGCCGAACAGCCCGCGCTGATTACCGTCAAGGTTGCTCCGCCCAAGGCTCCCGCGGTGGAAAAGAAAGTCACTCCGGTCTCTACTCCTCCAGTGAAGAAGCCAGCGCCGACCCCTGCTCCCGTAACGTCGACGGAAGCGGAGGAAGAGGACCGTGAGGAGGACGATAGTTCCCAAGAAGAGGCCGAACCCACCTCGTCCATCGGTCAGCCCGTGTCCGGAAGCGTCACTCCACTCAATGATGAGCGCAGGACTAACGCTCAAATCATCGTCACTGTGGGCCGAGAGATGGGCGTCTCTGATTACGGCATAGTGATTGCTCTGGCCACCGCAATGCAGGAGTCGTCTCTACGGAACATCAACTGGGGTGACCGGGATTCTGTCGGCCTCTATCAGCAGCGCCCCTCGTCCGGGTGGGGCACCGTGGATCAGATTATGGACCCCGCTTACGCCACCCGGCTTTTCTTTGGCGGCCCCTCCAATCCCAACGCGGGCAAAACCCGAGGACTGCTGGATATTGCCGGGTGGGAGTCCATGACCCTCACCGTTGCGGCACAACGAGTTCAGATTTCTGCCTATCCCGACGCGTATGGGAAGTGGGAGCCCAGCGCCTGGGCCTGGCTTTATGAATTGACCTAGTGGAGTGGCATCCCCAGGGCCGCCTAAGCCCTGCGTACAATCCAGAGAATGGATACTCCCACCGCTGACCCGCTCCTGGGGAAGCTGGTCGACAAGCGCTATCTGATTGAGCGCAAGGTCGCGCGGGGCGGAATGGCCACCGTCTATCAGGCGATGGACCTCAGGCTCGAGAGACCCGTCGCCATCAAGATCATGCATCCCCATCTCGCGGAAGACGGGGACTTCACCAAACGCTTCATCCAGGAGGCACGAAGCGCGGCCCGGCTTGCTCACCCCAATATCGTCAATGTTTTTGACCAGGGCCAGGAGGACTCCATCACGTTCATCGTGATGGAGTTCCTCCCGGGCATCACCCTGCGAGAACTCCTCCAAGACTTTGGTGCGCTCACCCCTGCGCAAACCGTCGACATTGTCCGAGCAGTCCTGCAGGGGCTTGATGCCGCGCATTCCGCCGGTATTGTTCACCGCGACCTGAAACCCGAGAACGTTCTGCTCGCAGACGACGGTCGCATCAAGATTGCCGACTTTGGTTTGGCTCGTGCCTCGACCCACAACACCGCGACCTCTCAAGCACTGCTGGGGACGATTGCCTACCTGTCTCCTGAGCTGATCAGCCGCGGAGAGGCAGATCTCCGGAGCGACATTTATGCGCTCGGGATCATGATGTTTGAAATGCTCACTGGCGCGCAGCCCTACCAGGGCAACCAGGCTGTCACCATCGCGTACCAGCACCAAAACGACATTGTCCCGGCGCCCAGCAGCAAAAACGCGAGCATCCCGGCGCAGTTTGATGAGCTGGTGGATTGGTGCACCAGGCGCTCCCCCGATGAGCGCCCGCCCCATGCTCGGGCAGTTCTGGAGCATTTGGTGGAGGTGGAAAAGCTCTTAGGCGCCGCATCACTGGCAACAGCGACGATCGACCTCAACAACACTGTGGCGATGACGCAAAAGATATCCCCACTGGATGCCCAAGAGACTGAAGTGCTAGACCCTAAATCTGCGGTGTTTGATGGCCTCGAGCCTGCTCCCACCGAGGCCATCACGCTCGAGGAAACTCCCCCACCGCAGGAGCCCGTTCGGGAGCGCCGGCCCTCCCGCGGTCGCGGGTTGGCACTGATGGGAACCCTGGTGTTGCTCGTGGTCCTCGCCGGTGGGGGTGGCGCTGCCTGGTGGTGGTTCACCGGACCCGGGGTTTTGGTCAGCGTGCCAGACGTTGCAGGGTCAACGGTCCTGGAGGCAACAGCAGCTTTGCAGGAAGCGGAGTTGACCGTGTCCGAGGCAGTTCTCGAGGAGTTTGATTTAGTGCTCCCTGAAGGGACCGTCAAAGGAACCAATCCTCCCGCCGGTTCGGACATAGAAAAACAGGGCGAGATCCGACTGATTGTGTCCCTCGGTCCCAACCCTGTGGCGGTTCCCGCGATATCTGGACAAACGCTGGAGGAAGTTCGTGGGTCCCTGGAGGAGGTAAACCTCATCCTCGGAACAACCAGCCAGGAGTTCAACGATTTTGTCGATGAGGGATCCGTGCTGCGCCTGAGTGACGAATTTGATGCGCCTCTGGCGGCAGGATCGCAGATTCTCGCGGGGTCCACGGTGAACGCTGTCGTGTCTGCCGGGCCACTGCCCAGCGTTGCCGGCTTACCCGTCGATGAGGCTCGTGAGCTTCTGCAAAGTGCCGGCCTCACCGGAGTCGTGGGCGGTGATGGTGCATTCTCTGACACTGTTCCCGAGGGCTATGTCGTCGAGGTCACACTTCCCGCTGGCATGACACCGCGGCCGGGAGACACCCTCACCATGATCGTCTCCCGGGGACCCGAACTCGTGATGCTTCCCGACCTCATCGATGAGTCCATTGCCGATGCCCGAGATGCTCTGGAGGCATTGGGCTTCGAGGTTGAGGTCAGAACCGAGATTGAGGAGTCCGACTGGGATCGGGCATGGGTGACCAGTATGAGCCCGAGCGCCGGACAGGAAATCCCCAAGGGCAGCCTCGTCACCATCAGGAGCTTCGCCTAGGAGTGACTGAGCTCCTCCGCCACCAGGAACGCGAGTTCCAGGGATTGTTGGTGATTCAGGCGCGGGTCACACAAAGATTCGTAGCGGGTCTCTAAACCGAGCTCGTCAATCTTTTGCGAACCACCGAGACACTCGGTGACATCATCGCCGGTGAGTTCAACATGGATGCCACCGGGGTGTGTTCCCACTTCCCGATGTGCCTCAAAGAATCCCTTCACCTCATCGACAACGTCATCAAAGCGACGAGTCTTGTACCCCGTCTGAGTGGTGATGCCATTGCCGTGCATGGGGTCAGACACCCACAGTGGGGTGATGCCAAGCTCCTGAGAAGCCTTCAACAGCGGGGGAAGCTTTGCTCGAATTTCTCCAGCGCCCATGCGAGTAATAAAGGTGAGGCGACCGGGTTCGCGATGGGGGTCCAACAGATCCGAGAGTTCTTTTACCGTCTCCGCTGTGGCGGAGGGTCCAAGCTTCACACCGATGGGGTTTCGGACCCGTGAGAAGAAGTCCACGTGGGCGCCATCGACATCTCGGGTGCGCTCCCCAATCCAGAGGAAGTGCCCAGAAGTGACGTAGGGCAGCCCGGTCCGCGAGTCGATGCGAGTGAGCGCACGCTCGTACTCCATGAGCAGACCCTCGTGACTTGCGTAAAATTCCACCCTCTTGAGCTCATCGAAATCAGCGCCAGCCGCTTCCATGAATCTGACTGCACGGTCAATCTCCCGCGCCAAGCCTTCGTATCGAGCGTTCGCGGGGTTCTCCGCAAACCCCTTATTCCAGCTGTGCACCATCCGCAGGTCAGCAAATCCACCCTGGGTGAAAGCTCGAATGAGATTCAACGTGGAGGCGGCGGTGTGATACCCACGCAACATTCGTGCGGGATCGGGTGTCCGCGAAGCCTCGGTGAAATCAAACCCATTAACAATGTCGCCCCGGTAGGCGGGAAGGGTCACTCCATCCCGGGTTTCGTCGTCATTGGAACGCGGCTTCGCGAACTGACCGGCCATCCGCCCCATTTTGACAATGGGAAGTGATGCGCCGTAGGTCAGGACCACTGCCATTTGAAGAATTGTCTTGACCCGGTTCCGGATCTGGTCAGCGGTGGCGCCCACGAAGGTTTCTGCACAATCGCCCCCCTGCAGAAGGAATGACTCTCCTCGGGCGACTCGGGCCAAACGTTCGCGCAACATATCCACTTCACCGGCAAAAACCAGCGGGGGGACCGTGGAGAGTTCAGCGCTCACAGCTGCGGCAGCAGCAGCGTCCGGCCAGTGTGGTTGCTGCTTAATGGGCAGGGATTGCCAGTGGTCCAAACCCTCAACAACTCCAGGATTTGGTGTCACGACGTGCTCGCTGTAATCCACAGTGTCCATTTCTCTTGGGGCAAAACGCCGAGGACCAGCCTACTCGAGGCTCTGTGTATGCCTGATGCTCACGCCTGCTGGCTCCGAATCGTCGAGGCGTACACGTCTACGTACTCCTGCTCACTGAGAGCATTCATCTCGTAGATGATCTCATCCGTGATGGAGCGCAAGACAAAACGATCAGTCTCCATGCCCTCGAAGCGGGAAAAGTCGAGTGGTTCACCAATGACGACGCCGACCCGGTGGACTTTGGGGATATTTGAGCCCAACGGCATTACCTTCTCTGTGCCAATGACCGCTGCGGGAATCACGGGCACGTGGGCCTCGAGGATCATGCGGGCAACTCCGGTGCGCCCCCGGTACATCCGGCCATCGGGGCTCCGTGTTCCCTCGGGGTAGATGGCGAGCACCCCTCCTTCGGCGAGGACCTGCAGTCCCGCGTTCAGGGAAGCTTCCGACGCTTTACCGCCGGAGCGATCAATGGGTAGCTGGCCGGCGGAGGTCATGAAGAAACGAATGAACCAGCCTCTGATTCCTTTTCCAGTGAAGTAGTCACTCTTGGCAAGAAAAGCCATCTGGCGGTCAATCATGAGAGGCAAAAAGACTGAATCGACAAAGGATAAGTGGTTACACACCACAATGAGTGGTCCCGTTCGAGGGACATTTTCTAACCCCTTCACCCAGGGGCGAAACACTGTCGTCAGCAGGGGGCCAATAACCCAATGCTTCATCAGCCAATAAAACACATCTGCCTCCGGAGTTGGACTTCCAGACTAAGCCCCGGATGTCCTCTGCGCACGGGCGAGATCGGCTGCTCCGACCACACCCGCCGTGTTTCCCATCGTGGCCGCAACGATGCCGGCAACGGGCCGCCTGGCCCCCGCGCCATAAGTGTCGAGAAAGCTTTCACGAATCGGCTCGAGCAGGAGATCCCCTGCACTGGCCACACCTCCGCCAATGACGATGAGCTCAGGATCCGTGACCGCGACGAGCGAGGCAATCCCGCGCCCCATCGCTCGGGCAACACCGTCGAGGGCCTCGAGTGCGTGGGTATTGCCCTCTCGCAGGAGATCGGTCACCGCTGCCTGGGTGAGAGATTCATCCCCGAGGCGCTCCCGGGCATCTCTCATGAGTGCCGTCCCCGACGCATACTGCTCAAGGCATCCATAGTTCCCGCATCCACACCGGCGGCCGCCGGGCTCAATGATGAGGTGGCCCAGTTCGGCTGCCATCCCAAAGCCGCCGACCAGAAGTCGCCCATCATCCACCAGGGCTCCCCCCACCCCTGTCCCAATCGTCAACATGATCATGGACTGAACGTCGCGGGCTGCTCCAAAGCGGAACTCACCCCAGCCCGCAGCGTTCGCATCGTTCTCCAGCACCACCGGAACCCCAAGGCGTTTTTCGACCTCCGCTTTGAGCGGGAAGTTCTGCCAGGCGATATTCGGGGAGAAAAAGAGGTTTTCCCGGTCGCGGTCAAGAAACGCGGCTACCGCGACCCCCACGGCGGGGAGGTCATCTCGCCCACCCAACTCCTCACAGATTTCGACCAGAGCATCCAAAATCAGCTCGGGATTGTCTGGCGTGGTGGGCCGTGAGGCGTGGGCCACTAACTCCCCGCGAGGGGTAACGCGGGCGCCCGCAATCTTTGTGCCACCAATATCTAGACCGAGCGCATCCACAGCCGACAAGTCTAAGTGCTCACAACCGGTTGCTCTGTGCCACAGCTAGGGGGCACCGAACCATTCCGATTCTCGGATGGCCCGCAAAGCGTCTTTCTTGTGCTCGGGTGAGAGACCCTGAAAGTAGAGCACTCCCTCGAGGTGATCAAGCTCGTGCTGCAGGGCCTGAGCCATCAATCCCTCCCCCTCAACCTCGACCCGTTCCCCCTCCAGGGTGAAACCCTCTGCGATCGCGTGGGGGAAACGCTCCCGGGGGTAGGTCAAGCCGGGAACCGACAGGCACCCTTCCGACATATCCTCGGGTTCTCCCCAGACTTTCACCAGGCGAGGGTTCAGGAGATACCCCACAAAGCCATCGATGTTGTAGCTAAAGGCGGCGAGACCCACCCCAATTTGGTTGGCAGCAACCCCCGCTCGGCCCGGCAGCTTCACGGTGTCGAGAAGATCCGTGACGAGGTCTTGTGTTCTCGGCGCAGTGAGGTCAACCGGGTCTGTCGGGCTCGTGAGAATGGGGTCGCCAAACAGCCGGATGGGGCGCTCCGGCATTAGCGAACCGTGGAGCCCTCAGCCATGCCCTCCACGACCAGAGCGGCAAGCTCCCGGGCGGCCTCTCGGGTGTAAGGACCCAGGCGCGCCCAGTCCACAATCGAACCGGCGGCGAGGAGAGGATCGTAGGGAATTCGCACGACGTCTCTCACTCGAGAAATAAAGTGCTGCTCGATTTCGTCGAGCTTCACGACGTTGGTGCCTTGGGTGGCGGTGTTCAGAGCCACAATGGCGTTCTTCACCAACTCACCGTGCCCGTTTGCTTCAAGCCACGTCAGCGTTTCCGACGCCAAACGAGCCTCGTCAACACTTCCTCCGGACACAATGACCAGCCCATCAGCTCGCTCCAGGGTGGGGCGCATCACGGAGTGCACAACACCCGTTCCGCAGTCGGTCAGGACTATCGAGTAGAACCGGGCCGCGTGGTCGGCCACGACGTTGTAGTCGTCCTCATCGAATGCTTCTGACAACAATGGGTCAGCGTCGGAGGCGAGAACGTGGAAACGGCTCTTATCTTTCGAGACAAGCTCCGCAAAATCTGTGAAGGAATTAATCCCCGCCGAGAGGTTAACAACGTCACGAACCGTGGCTCCGGTAGAGCGGACGATTCGCTCGGCAAGGGTTCCTCGGTCGGGGTTTGCGTCGATGCCCAGCACACGATCATCGCGAACCTCCGCGAGAGCAATTCCCAGGAGTGTGGTGACAGTGGTCTTACCGACACCACCTTTCCGGGTGAGCACGGGAACGAATCGAGTTCCTTGTTCGAAGGGAAGCGAAATTCTTCGATCCATTGCTTTGCGCTCGCGAACCGCAAGGGAATCGCCCACATTGAGTGAGTGGAAAGACACTTCGTAGAGGAATCGCTGCCAAAACCCCTCCGGCACCTCGCGGTAGCGACCTGACGAATCGATAAGGCGATCATCGGTCAGCATCGCAGCAGGCTCGGGGGCTTCCCCTCGATGCTCTGGCCTGCGGTGGTAGAGCTCCTCGGCCGCTGGGCTCACGGCAAGGGTGATGCTCTCATCACTGACTACCTCGGTGGCGCCCGCATCGACCGTCTCAGCCTCGACCGGCACCTCCGTCACCTCGACAGAGCCTTCGGCAGAAGGCGTGGAATCGGTCTTTCGTGCCATTGAGGTGGTCCTTATCTGACAGGTCGTGGGAGCAAGCCGAGCTCTGATTCTATCGATTCATCCAGAAAACAAAACAATCTTTAACTTTGTGAGACTTCCAGAATCAAGTCCCCCGCCTCCACCTGTTGGGTCTTCGGTATTGCAAATCGAGAGACTACTCCTGACAAGCTAGCGCTAATTCCCGCCTCCATTTTCATAGCCTCGATGGTGGCAACGACCTGACCCTCGACGACGGTATCCCCGACCTCGCAAGCCACCGTGACGACACCGGAAAACGGTGCTGCAACGTGGCGGGGATTCTGAGGATCCGCCTTCTCGACGTGGGTTTCCTGCGCCTCAACAGAACGATCCCTCACCCCAATGGGGCGCATTTGGCCATTGAGTGCAGCCATCACAGTCCGGATTCCTCGATCGTCGGGTTCGGAGATGGACTCAAGGGATACGTACAGGCTGACACCGGGTCCCACCTCGACAACGGACTCCTCGCCGAGCGGAAGGCCGTAGAGGTAATCCCTGGTCTTAATAACCGACAGGTCGCCAAACTGCTCGACCACCTCGAGGTAGTCGGCCGTGGGTCCTGGGAACAACAAATGGTTCAACACTTCCTGGCGGCCCCGCCCAGGCTCGGAGAGCGCTGCCTCCTGATCGGGCGCGAGATCTGCCAGGGTCGGCTTGCGAGTCTTTCCCTCCAGAATCTTGGAGCGAAATGGTTCCGGCCACCCTCCGGGAAGGTCCCCCAGTTCGCCGGCCATGAACCCCACGACAGAGTCGGGGATGTCATACGCCCCCGGGTTTGCTTCAAAATCTGCTGGGTCAACGTCCATAGCGACGAGGTGCAGCGCCAAATCACCCACAACCTTGCTCGAGGGTGTCACCTTGGTGGGGCGACCCAGCATGCGGTTCGCTTCGGCATACCAGTCCTCGATGTCCTCAAAACGGTCCGCGAGACCCAGCGCAATGGCTTGCTGGCGCAAGTTGGACAGCTGGCCCCCGGGAATCTCGTGGTGGTATACGCGACCCGTTGGTCCCGGCAGGCCCGATTCAAAGGGCTGATAGGTCTTCCGCACCGCCTCCCAATAGGGCTCCAGAGCGGACACAGCCTGCAAACTCAGTCCCGTGTCTCGCTCGGTGTTCTCTAAAGCGGCAACCAGAGAGGACAGCGAGGGCTGACTGGTCGTTCCGGCCATAGCGGCATTCGCCGCATCCACCGCATCTACACCAGCAGCGCTCGCCGCCAACAGTGTGGCCAGCTGACCTCCCGCGGTGTCGTGAGTGTGCAGGTGAACGGGCGTGTCGAATCTTTCCCGCAGGGCGGACACGAGCCGCGATGCCGCCTCAGCCCGCAGAAGACCAGCCATGTCCTTGATGGCCAAGATGTGGGCGCCGGCGCTCACCATCTCCTCCGCCAGTCGCAGATAGTAGTCCAGCGTGTAGAGATCCTCCGCGGGATCCAGCAAGTTCCCGGAGTAGCAGAGCCCCACCTCCGCAACCGCGGTGCCGGTCTCCAGGACTGCATCGATTGCTGGCCGCATGTTCGTGACATCGTTCAGCGCATCGAAAATCCGAAAAATATCGACGCCGACCGCGGTGGACTCCTCGATGAAAGCATTGGTCACCTGCGTGGGATAGGGGGTGTATCCCACGGTGTTTCTTCCGCGCAGAAGCATTTGGATGCAGACATTGGGAAGGCCCTCCCGGAGAGCATGGAGCCTTTCCCACGGGTCTTCTCCCAGAAACCGCAGAGCAACATCATAGGTCGCACCGCCCCAGGCTTCGATGGAGAGTAGCTCTGGAGTGGTCTGCGCCACAGCGGGCAACACATCCACAAGGTCTCTCGTGCGCACGCGAGTGGCGAGCAGTGACTGGTGGGCGTCGCGGAACGTGGTGTCGGTGACCGCCAAGGCACGAGAGGCGCGCAGGTCTTTGGCAAACCCCTCGGGGCCCAGCTCCATCAACCGCTGTTTAGAGCCGGCCGGCGGGGTTCCCATGGGAATCTGGGGCAACTTACTGACGGGGTCTGCAACGACGGGGGCATCACCGTGCGGTTTGTTGACGCTCACGTCGGCAATCCAGGACAGCAACTTTGTCCCACGGTCCTTACTCGAGCGCGTGTGCAACAGGTGAGGACGCTCATCGATGAATGACGTGGACACGTCACCCGCCAGAAAGGCCTCGTCCTCGACGACGGCTTGGAGGAAAGAAATATTGGTAGACACACCTCGAATGCGGAATTCGGCGAGCCCGCGGCGAGCGCGCGACACCGCAATCTGGAATGTTCTCCCCCGGGTGGTCATCTTCGCCAGCATCGAATCGAAATAGGGCGAGATCTGGGCTCCCTGGTTTACCGTTCCACCATCGAGGCGGATACCCGCACCCCCTGGGGAACGATAGGTGGTGATCTTTCCGGTGTCGGGGCGGAAATCTGCGGAAGGGTCTTCGGTGGTGATCCGACATTGCATCGCATAACCCCTGGTCGCAATCATCGCTTGAGACAACCCAATCGATTCCAGAGATTCTCCCGCCGCGACCCGTATTTGGGTGTGCACGAGGTCGACGTCGGTGACCTCTTCGGTCACCGTGTGCTCGACCTGGATTCGAGGGTTCATCTCGATAAAGACGTGCTGGCCAGCGCGATCGCCGGCGGTGTCGACGAGGAACTCGACCGTGCCGGCGTTTTCGTACCCAATGGATTCCGCGAACTTTATGGCGTCGAGAAGAATTGCCTGTCGGAGTGAATCGTCCAGATTCGGCGCAGGGGCAATCTCAATGACTTTCTGGTGCCGGCGCTGAACGGAGCAGTCTCGCTCAAAGAGGTGCAGAGTGGTGCCCTGCTTGTCGGCCATGATTTGAACCTCGATGTGACGGGGTCGCACCACAGCCTGCTCAATGAACATCCGACCATCGCCAAACGCTGTTTCTGCCTCCCGCATCGCTGCCTCGAGAGCGGCCCTCAAGTCTTCTGGCTTCTCTACTCGGCGCATTCCACGCCCGCCCCCTCCGGCGACGGCCTTCGCAAAGACGGGGAACCCAATATCGTCAGCAGCCTTGACCAGGGCGTCCAGGTCGGTTGTTGCCGCACTGGAGGCCAATACGGGAACGCCAGCTTTTATGGCGTATTCCTTCGCTGTGACTTTGTTGCCCGCCATTTCGAGTACCGATGCGGGCGGGCCAACAAAGACTATTCCGGCCTCCTCACAGGCCTTCGCAAGATCGGGGTTTTCGCTGAGAAACCCGTATCCGGGGTAGACCGCGTCTGCCCCGGAGAGCTTCGCGACACGCATAATCTCGTCAATGGTCAAGTAAGCACGGAGAGGATGGCCAGGCTCGCCGATCTGATAGGCCTCGTCAGCTTTCATACGGTGCAGCGAAAAGCGGTCTTCAAATGGATAAACAGCAACGGTCTTGAGACCCAGCTCGACGGCAGCGCGGAACGCGCGAATGGCGATTTCGCCCCGGTTTGCCACGAGAATCTTGCTGACCATTGACGGTTTCCCTCCTGAAGGCCGCGACACTTCCCCGCCGGGCGTCCTCAGCCCTAAGCCTAGCCAAGGCTAAGCTAGCCACGATGTTCGTAATCAGTCTGAGTTCACTCAAGGGTGGTGTCGGGAAGACCACCGTGACACTGGGGCTTGCCTCAGCAGCCTTCGCCCGGGGTCTCAAGACGCTGGTTGTGGACATGGACCCCCAGTCAGATGCCTCTACCGGAATGGACGTTATCGTCCGACGCCACCTCAATATCTCGCATCTTTTGGCCTCCCCCCGCTCCTCACAGGTCAAGAACGCGATTGTTCCCAGTGGATGGACGAGAAGGCATAACGGCACCGTGGATGTGCTCCTGGGATCCCCCTCGGCAATGGCTTTTGACTCGCCAAGTCTGACCAAAAAAGAAATCTGGCGCCTCGAGGAAATCTTGGCTGCGGTGGAAGATGATTACGACGTCGTCCTCATCGACTGTCCTCCGTCACTCAATGGCCTCACCAGGATGGCCTGGACCGCGAGTGATCGTGTCGCCGTGGTGACGGAACCAGGGTTATTCTCTGTTGCCGCCACGCAAAGGGCTTTCCGCGCGGTGGACGAACTTCGACGCGGGGTTTCGCCCCGCCTGCAGCCTCTCGGGCTCATCGTGAACAGGGTGCGGCCTCAATCCATCGAGCATCAGTATCGAATCGATGAGCTCAAGCAAATGTTCGGAGCGCTTGTTTTGCAACCCGAGCTCCCGGAGAGAGCCGCACTGCAGCAGGCTCAGGGAGCCGCGAGCCCCCTGCACGTGTGGCCAGGGGAAAGTGCCGAAGAGATGGCACTGAACTTTGACCTCATTTTGGACAGAGTGATCCGCTCAGTCCAGCTCTCGCGAGCCGAGACTAGCTAGCGCGCTGGTTGCGACGCGCGGCGAGCTCGTCGCGCGGATCGATGCCCGCATTGGTGGCCTCAACGGATACCAAGGATGATTCGACCTCGCGAAGGACCTTGCCAACGGCAATGCCAAAGACGCCCTGGCCGCGGCTGACAAGGTCAATAACCTCGTCGTTGGAGGTGCACAGGTAGACGCTGGCACCATCGGACATCAAGGTGGTCTCGGCCAGGCCTGTGATACCGGAGGCCCGGAGTTGCTCCACAGCGACGCGAATCTGCTGGAGCGAAATCCCGGTGTCCAGCAGGCGCTTCACCAGCTTCAAAACCAGGATGTCTCGGAAACCGTAGAGGCGTTGAGATCCGGAACCTTGGGCACTCTGAACGGTGGGTTCCACCAAACCGGTGCGCGCCCAATAGTCCAGCTGACGGTAGGTAATGCCCGCAGCGGTTGCCGCGATGTGTCCGCGATAGCCCTGCTCTTCTTCGATGATGGGCAGACCATCAGTGAACAGCAACTCTTTCGCGTACTGCTCAGTGGTGTTGTCTGACGATGCCATCTCTCACCTAACCTTAATCTTCAACTTGACCCTTAGGGGTGCCCGCTCACGATACCCGTAACCGGAAAAAGTCTGGGCTAAGAACCCATCCAACGCTCTGGCGTGTCGCCAGAGGGAACTCTATGACTCTAGCTTGTTGATGGCGTCTCGGGTAAGGACCTGCCGCAAAGTCGTCAAAATGTCAGAGAGCTCTCGACCCTTTTCGCGGAACTCGTCTTTCGACATTTTCTTACTCGCTCCGCCTGATGCACTGACGGCCTGCGAGACAAGACCAACCTCGCGGTCCACAGCCAAACGCATCCCTCGAAGGTGCCGGGGTTCGAGCCCAAATCGTGCCGCATCGACCACAGATTTGAGGACGATGGCGTCGTGCTCGGAGTAAATACGCTTCGGTTCCACTAAGCCAGCCGAGATGGCTCCATCCAGAACGCTGGCGAGCGCGCCCGTCTGATCGAGCAGTTCCTGCTTGGTTAGACGCTTCGAATCAATAACCGGCACGTTGCCAGTCACGGGACCGGAGTTAGGCAAAGAGGGGGTTTTTCCCTCGTCGAGCTCATCTAAGTACTGCTTGATTACGCGCAGCGGAAGGTAGTGGTCACGCTGGACCGTCAAGACAAATCGCAAACGATCTACATCGGCGGCGGAGTAAGTCCGATAGCCAGCTGGGGTGCGACCCGGAGAGACAAGCTCTCGGTCTTCTAAAAAGCGCAGCTTTGAGGGAGAAAGGTCGGAAAACTCCGGAGTCAACTTTGCCAGAACTTGGCCTATCGACAAGAGCTGGGGCCTAGTGCTCGCCACCGACTGCCGTGCTGGACTGGCGCTCACGATGCGGACCCTCCCGCATTACGACTGGATCGCGATGCATAAAAGGTCATCCGAAACTTTCCCACCTGGACCTCTGCCCCGTCATGGAGGAGCGCCTGGTCGACAAGAACGCCGTCAAAGTAGGTGCCATTGAGAGAACCCATGTCCTTGACTTCGAAAGAGCTGCCGTGTCGCACAAATTCTGCGTGACGGCGGGACACCGTCACATCATCGAGGAAAATGTCAGCCTCCGGGTGACGTCCCGTAATGGTGGAATCCTGGTCTAAGAGAAACCTGGCACCAACGTTGGGACCCTTCCGCACGATCAGCAAAGCTGACTCGGCCGGCAAAGCCGCAATGATCTCTTGTTCCTCGAGGGAAACACCTGACTCGAGACCCTGCAGCTTCTGCTGGAACTCCGGACCAAACTTCTGCGTTGGGTCGGGGGTGCCTGGGCTATCCGGGCCGGTCGGTGTCTCGCTCATTCCACTCCCTCGAGGTCGAGTTCACCCTATCTCAAGAATTGGCACTCTCGCGAGTCGCCTTTTGTGCAATCGAAATGGCGTCAAAAAGGTACGAAAATCCCACCACCCAATAGAGCGCCACGGTGGCCAAGGCGAGCACCCACGCAATCGGATTGGTGATCTCACCGATCTCCGGGACGACCGCTCCGAGGAGAAAGAGAGGGAGGACGACCAACATGGCGAAGGTGGCGACTTTGCCCCACCATTTGACGGGAAGGGTGGCAGCACCGTATCGAGCCATCACCACTCCCCCGATTCCGAGCAGCGCGTCGCGCAGCATCACGGCAATCACAAACCACCAGGGCACAACGTCTTGAATCGCCAGGGCGATGACCGTTGCGGCGATAAACAGTCGATCAGCGAACGGGTCCAAGAATTGGCCAAGCTTCGTAATCTCATTCATGCGACGCGCAATCATGCCATCCACGAAATCAGTCAAGACCGCGACCACAAGCAAGACGAACGCAATCAGGAGGCGGTCCTCGATGACCAGCCACAAAAACACGGGAATCGCCATGAGCCGAACCACACTGACGGCGTTGGCCACGGTGAAGATTCGGGAGCTTGCGACTTGCTCATCGGCCATGGGCTCAGTGTAAGAGTGAAAAATGAATTTTCAGGGACTTCACAGCGCCACCCCGGGACCAATTCCCCGTCATCCAGACACCGAGGCATTACTCTGTCGACATGTCGTGCATCCGCTTTAACACAACAGCAATGAAATCCCAGCTTGATGAAGCTCGGGCGGTAGGTCTCGGTGACGATCCGGTCGCGTCCTTTCTGTCACCAGAAATCACCGAATCCAAGGTGAAGCGCATCGTCACGATGTCCCAAGACCCCAATCCCAAGATTCGAGAAAGCGCAGCCCTCTCCTATCACGCCCCGCTCGCGGTCTATGAAAAGTTGGCGAAAGACCCAGATGACGGTGTCCGCGCCTGCCTCGCCAGGAACCACGCCACTCCCTGTGATGTTTTGCGCACGTTGGCGAAAGACAGCTCAGAAACTGTTCGAGCATTTGTGGCGGTGAACTTCGCTGTGCCAGAAGACGCTATGGAAGAACTCGCAAAGGACGACAGCCCCACCGTGCAAAAGCTTGTCGCCTGGAAAGCATCGCTGAAAGAGGACGCCGAACTCGTTACCGCCTAGGTTCCTGCTTGGTGGAATTTCTTGGGGAGTACGGCTGCGACCGCCACCAACACCTTGTATCGAAGGCTCGGAATGGTAACGGCTCGACCCGCCTCTACCGCTTTGAGTGAGCGATCCACAACATAGGGGGCTTCTAACCACAAGAAGCTCGGAAACATGGTGATATCCATCTTCATCCGTTGGTGAAACTCCGTCCTGGTGAAACCGGGCGCCACCGCGCTGACATAAACGCCTCGAGATTTGTAGGTGGCGTTGAGAGACCGAGCCATAGTCAAACCCCACGCCTTGTGCGCTGAATAGGAACCCCTCGCTAAATAGCCTGCAACGCTTGAGACAAAGACGACCCTGCCTTCACCGCGTTCGAGCATTCCCGGGAGAGCGGCCTTCGTCAGCTCGAGCGGAGCAGTGACGTGAATGGCAAGATGATCTCGCTCTAGAGAAGCATCGCTCTCAGCTAGGTTTCCAGGGATTCCATACCCTGCGTTGTTAATTAAGACTCGAACGGGTTTGGCAGTATCGCGAAGCCGCTGAGCAACTCGTGCAACATCCCTAGCTTTGTGAAGATCGGTGATGAGCACCTCGCAGTCAACAGAGAACTCCCGTCCGATAGCGCCTGCGAGAGATTCGAGGCGGTCACGGTTCCTAGCAACTAGGACAAGATTGTGGCCTGAGCGAGCCAAAGCGCGGGCATACTCAACCCCGAGCCCGCTGCTTGCGCCGGTGACGAGCGCCCACTGTGCTGTGCTCATAAGTCCGAGGCTAAGCGCCAGCTCGCTTAGGTTGAGAGCGCCGAAGCACCCTCTCCACCGCAATCAACAGGACAACGAGGAGGAACCCTCCCAGAGCTAATCCTCCGACAACAAGCACATCACCCTCAGGTGCAAGAAGCCCTCCTCCATCGCCCTGCCAGGGCCACAAGGCTCGAAGGGAACCCAGCATCAACCCCGTCATAACGGCGAGGGTGATTCTCGAGTAGTTCGCCAACAACCATTGGAGTGCTGTGACAAAAATTCCGAGGCCGAAGATTGCCCCAAGGACAAAAACACCGAGATAGGCAAAGTCTCGGTCATTGACCGCAGACAGTGTCGGTTGATACATCCCTAGTGTCAACAAGAGATATGACCCGGAGACACCGGGAAGCACGAGAGCACAGACTGCGAGGGCTGCTGCAGGGGCTACCCACAGGAGAGAATCGCTGGGCACTGTTGCTCCAGTTAAACCAAGGGCAACAAACACCAGAGCCGCGCTCGAGAGTGCCGCAAGCCCCAAGAGCCAAGACCACCCAGACCCCACCATCCGAATAGGCACCCACAGTGACGCGAGAATGAGGCCCGCGAAGACTGCCCGGGTGTGGATCGGATAGTCCTCCAAGACTGGCTCGAGAAACCAGGCACCGAGGAAGATTCCGGTCACCATGCCCAAAGCCACAGGAATAACCACGGGCCAGGAGACCTGCCGCCACGGCCCCCGCATCGCCGCAGGACCAGAGCGAACACCAGAGAGCACGACCTGCACCAAGCTTGCCGCCGAGCGGATGAGAGCGCGATACACCCCGACAATGAGGGCAATCGTGCCACCACTCACGCCCGGGACAATCTCGGCAAGCCCAATAAGAAAGCCCCGAATCGCATTAAGCAGGGCGCCGACAACGTTTGTCATCAAGACTTCCCTTCCCTGTGGCACCCGCTTAGTACTGTTTGGAGAGTAACGAAGTGGCGTGCTCGGCGAGGTAACTACTCGCCGAGAAGGTCAATTATTTGGGGTCCGGCCACAATGACAACTGCAAGTAGAGCCACAACCCATCCCACGATGCGCCACGCTCGGACACGCTTATCGTTCTCCTCAGCCATCGCCCCAGTGTATTTGGGGACGAAGCATTTCGGTGTGCGCACCACGAAGCGAGGTTTTGGTCGGTGCCTCTGATCTGGTGGGAGTGGAATTGCCCGGTTACGCCAAAGAAACACTGAGCTACTACGCTCAGGGCCCATGAGCAACTACAGCATTACCAACATTGGGCCCCTGGATTCTTGGCGTGATCACTTCGGTGGGTTTGTACCCGCCACCACTCGAACAGGCAGGCGTGTCGTTGACCATGAGCTAAACGGAGACGTTATTGGTATTTCCGCCACGGCATATGAACCGGGCGAGCAAGCTGGTTATTGGCACAGCCACTCGGAAATCGACGAGGTATACCTGTTTCTCGAAGGCGAAGGGCAGATGGGCCTTGACGACGAGGTCATCGACGTCCACCCTGGGACTGTCGTTCAAGTGGGAACCGGAGTGATGCGGACCTGGCGGTGCAAACCCGATAGCCCCTCTCAATTACGGTGGCTCTGTATTCGGGCTGGAGTTATACCCCTGCCCGCCATCCCCGATGATGCGGTTCCAATTACCGATATCCCTATGCCGTGGTAGCGAGTTCTTGGCTCGCACACCACTTCCGTAGCTGACGCGAACGGCATCGGACAATCCTGCGCCTCCGCGACTCTAGCCAGGTAGTCTCAGGCCTCGAGATCTTCAAAGCATGTTTATCCCGCGAAAGCCCCTCGGTCCCGGAGCGAAAAGAGCTGGGTGGCAGGAGTCTTCAGGGGGCCGTTGGGACGTCACGTGAGATTCCACGCCGTCCTCAGGAAGAGGTGGTCGCCCACTCGCCTCACACTGAGAAGCTTGGCTCGTGGACTATTGCCAGGCGTAAACGACCGACCCTCAATCAACCCGGGACGAGGCTCACCATCATGCGAGCCGATCACAACCGGGGACAGCGTAAGAAATTCTTCGTCAAGACCGCCGGAGGCAATCAGGGTTCCGTAGAGGCGAGGTCCTCCCTCGCACAGCAGGGTTCGTACTCCCCACTTAGAGAACAGGGTCTCAAGAGCCACGGATAGATTGACCTCGGACTCTCCTGCCACCAAGACCTGTGTCCGGGGCAGCTCGAGAGCGCGAACCGACGATTCAGCAGCCTCTGTCGTGATCACTACGACGCTGAGGTCAGACTGCCTAAACACGGCGGAGTCGCTGAAAATATTGCCTGTCGACGTGACAAAAACCTGCAGAGGCCTCTCAGATCGACCATCAGCACGTCGCTGAGCATCGAATAACTCTGCGTGGTCCGGCGCGATGAACTCTGGAGTCCAGAGGTGCTCGGGCTCCAAGCGAAGAGTATTAGCCCCCACCATCACGGCATCAGCCCTGCTCCGCAGCATTCCCATTAGCCACTGGTCGTGAGCATTGAAGTCACTGACATCACCACCACCCTCGTGACCGGGCACCGAGAATGAAATTCGCCCATCGTGTGACATCACAAAGTTTGAGAAGCAATACGGGCGAAAGGTGGGTGTCGGAATGACCCTATCGCCGCCGTAAATTTCGCGAAGTTCGGGGACCAACCCGCCTGCGTTCATTTCTCGCACGAGGGTCTCATCGAGCATGACCTCAAAGGGATTTGAGCGACTAACTGCCCTCATACCGGAGCTCCGTCAACAACAATGGTTTGCCCACTAATCCCACTTGCTTTCTCTGAGCACAACCACACACACGTTTGAGCAACCTCTTGTGGAGTGATCAGGCGGTTGAATGCACTGGAAGCCTCGAGTTGCGTCATGACCTCGTTCACAGAAATGTTTTGACGCAGAGCAAATTTTTCTGCCAGTTGCGAAAGCATGGTGCTCTCTACATTTCCCGGGCACACCGTATTCGCTCGACCACCGTGGGGGGCAATTTCACCAGCAAACGATTCCACAAGCCCTCGAAGCCCAAATTTCGATGCGACATACACCGACCCACCTGGCTCGCCTCTCAGACCAGCTGTCGACGAGATGAAGACAGCCCCCAGGGAGCGCGGGTGTTGGTTCATCAGAATCTCGATTTCCGCAGCAACATGGAATGCCCCCCGCAAATTGACCGCCATGACCTTGTCGTAATCCGACCAATCCAGGACATCGAGAGGCCCTGTTGTGTTCACCCCCGCCGCATAACCGAGTGCTGACACCTTGTGCTTGGCACTAATCGAATGCAGGACCTCACGAACACTCTCCCTGTTGGTGACATCCATCGTGAGATTTGTTGAGCCATCAATGCGTGGTTCAATCACGTCGAGTGCGATGACATCAACATCTTCGTGGAGGAACTGATTAACGCAGGCCTCACCTATAGTGCCAGACGCTCCGATAACGACTGCAACCACTAGCTGCCCACCACCTTCCTGATTGCCTCACGAATCGAGGCTTGTTGCGGGACCACGGCTTGCTCGAGAGAAAGTGCTCCAGGAATAGGAACGTCAGGAACCGCATGCCGACCAAAAGAGCTGGGGGTAATTCCCGATTCGAAGACCCGGGTCATCAGTTCACCGGAAAGACCAAAACTTTCGTAGTCCTCGTCAACGACGAGCAGCCGGCCGGTCTTGTCCACCGATTGTGCAACCGTGGCGGTATCGAGCGGTACCACACTGCGCAGATCAACTAGTTCAACGCTTATCCCCTCGACAGCCAGATCTTCTGCCGCCGCGTAGGCGCTGAGGACCGTTCTACTGAGAGTCGCGACAGTGATGTCCGTACCTTCTCGTACTACCGCTGCCGAACCGATTGGAACAACGTAACGCTCCTGGGGGACATCTGCTCCAAAAGGGAAATCCTCAGCCCGCGTGAGCAACAGACCCTTGTGCTCGATGAATACCACCGGATCATCTGATTCGAGCGCTGCGACCATGAGACCTTTCGTGTCGTAGGGATTTGACGGTGCAACGACTTTCAAGCCCGGTAAATGAGCAAAAAGACCCCACAAACACTGCGAGT
>Ga0213868_10001207_pt1 | contig 24915 bp, 29 predicted proteins | sample PICome_9_FD_160087 | JGI IMG/M metagenome (GOLD analysis project Ga0213868, IMG submission 160087) | Coastal seawater microbial communities near Pivers Island, North Carolina, United States - PICO127 | ecosystem: Environmental > Aquatic > Marine > Coastal | place: USA: North Carolina... | reverse complement strand
GCTAGGCGCTGGATGACTGCTGGGATCAATCTCAAGCTTGGCAAGGTCCACCACATCTATCACACCGCCATCAAGCGGGCCGAAATATGCCAAGCGACGTTCGCGGATCTGGACCACTCCGGGGCCACCCCCGTCTTGAGCAAAGCGTGCCCGCTGCACGCCAGCGATCCCCCAACCAATGCCGATTAGGCAGAAAATATAACCCAGCCATTCGTTGATGCCGACACCTGTCAGTGCCCACCATACGCCCAGCGCAAAGACGACACCGGCCAAAAGAACCTCGCGCCAGCGCCAGAAAAAAGCACGTACTTCGGGGCGGAAAAAATCAGTCATCTGTTGTCCAATCACCCAAAGCCTGCTGCCAGACAGTCAAGGCCGCAACCGCCGCCGTGTCAGCGCGCAGTATACGCGGCCCAAGACTGACTGCATGTGCAAAAGGTAAGGCATGTAGACGGTCACGTTCGGTCGGGGAAAATCCGCCTTCGGGTCCGATCAAAATTGCCCAAGGGCCACTGATATCGGGCAACCCAACAGGAACGCCGATCAAAACTTCGTCACAAAACATCAGTTGGCGATCCGCAGGCCAATCCGCCAGCAATCTGTCGAGCTTCTTCAATTCATCCACTGGCGGCACAAACGTCCCGCCGCATTGCTCGGCGGCTTCGACCGCATGCGCTTGCAGCTTGTCTTGGCGAATACGGTTCGCACTTTGGGTATAGTCTGTCTGTACCGGGCAGATACGCGCAGCACCCATTTCAACAGCCTTTTCAACAATAAAGGCCGTGCGTTCTTTGCGGATCGGGGCGAACAGCAGCCATAAATCAGGGGGTGTTTGCAAGGGCCGCGTCTGCGACTGACACAGCAAAATCCCACCCTTCTTGCCGGCCTTTTCAACCGTCGCATCCCATTCGCCATCGACGCCATTGATCAGCGATAAGACCACGCCTTCATCCATACGCATCACCCCAAATAGATAATGCGCCTGTTCGCGCGACAGCGGAACCGATTGCCCTTGCCCTAGGGGGTGATCTACATAAAGTCGAACCTTGGAAGCCATAGACCGGATTATATGACCCAGAACGTCCAGATGCCAGAGCCGAACGGGACCGTTGCCGATGCTGTGAAAGACAATTGGGTCGACCGCTTTGCGCCTGCGGTCACGCGACCCTATCTGCGACTTAGCCGCGCTGATCGGCCGATCGGGACATGGTTGCTGTACTTGCCCTGCCTTTGGGGGCTGTCACTGGCGATACTTGCGACCGATAGCTACAGCCAACATGACCTTTGGACGATTGCAGGCTGCGCGATCGGTGCATTCTTGATGCGTGGCGCAGGGTGCACATGGAATGACATCAGCGACCGCGATATTGATGGATCGGTCGCGCGAACCCGCTCTCGGCCTATTCCATCAGGGCAAGTGACCGTCAAAGGGGCAGCACTGTGGATGATTGTTCAGGCACTTCTGGCCTTTTTTATCCTGATCAGCTTCTACCCAACCGCAATTGTGCTGGGCATCATCGCCTTACTGCCCGTTGCGATCTATCCTTTTGCGAAACGTTTCACATGGTGGCCGCAAGCTTTCTTGGGGCTCGCGTTCAACTGGGGCGCTTTGCTGGCGTGGGCTGCGCACACCAACAGCATCGGGCCTGTGCCTATTGTCCTGTATATGGCGGGCATCGCGTGGACGTTGTTCTATGACACGATATATGCCCATCAAGACGCCGAAGATGACGCACTAATCGGTGTCAAATCTACAGCACGCCTGTTCGGGGATCAAACCCGTATGTGGCTGCGGCTGTTTTTGACGATCACGATTATTCTATTTGGCCTCGCTGTGGTTCTGGCAGCGCATGATCGCTCGATATTGTCGCTTGTGATCGCGATCGGCGGGCCTTGGGCGCTAGGCTGGCATTTAACGTGGCAAATCGGTCGGTTTAACCCGGATGATCCCCAAGGATTGCTACGCCTGTTCCGATCAAACCGTGATGCAGGCCTTATTCCTCTGCCATTTTTCGCCTTAGCCCTTTTGGTGTGATTGAACACACCCGCCCATGGCCCTATGCAGTGGGCGAAACAAGTACCGGACCGTTATGCGCCTCTCCATGATATTCACGCGTTTAGTCGTCTTTGCCGCTGCGGCGGCAGTGGCCTTGGTCGCAGCACAGGCGACCGTATCACAGGTCGAACAACGCTCGGTGCTTGCAGTGCAAGAAACGCTTTTAGATCAAGGGCATGAATGGGCATCAGTGCTTGGCGACGGGTTACAAGTGATCCTCGAAGGCGAAGCCCCGACCGAAGCGGTGCGGTTCCGCGCGATCTCTGCGGCGGGCGGACAGGTCGATGCAAGCCGCGTGATTGATAACCTGTCAGTGCGCGATTCGGCGAAGATCGTAGCGCCTGAATTTGCGATAGAAATCTTGCGCAACAATGCAGGCGTGTCACTGATCGGTTTGATCCCTGCATCAACTGATCGTGAAGTCCTCACAAACCGCATTCAAAACATCGCAGACGGCTTGCCGGTTACGGACCTGTTGGAATCAGGCGATTATCCGGAACCTGAAAATTGGCGTGCGGCGGTCAATTATTCATTGCGAGCCTTGGGATTGCTGAACAAATCCAAAATCTCGGTAAACGCGGACCGGGTCATCGTGAACGCTATCAGCGACAGCCCCGAAGAAAAGCGCCAGTTGGAAATCGAACTGGCGCGCAATACCCCGAACGGGGTGCGTTTGGCGGTAGACATCAGCGCGCCACGACCCGTCATCTCGCCCTTTACCACCCGTTTCATTCTGGACGAAGAAGGGCCGCGCTTTGACGCCTGTACCGCCGACACCGATGCAGCGCTGACCCAAATCCTGGTCGCAGCGTCAAAGGCAGGGTTTCAGGAACGTGCCACATGCGTTTTGGCGTTGGGTGCGCCATCACAAACTTGGGGCGAAGCTGTTGCGCTCGCCATTACTGCTGTGGGTGACCTCGAAGGCGGCACCGTCACCATTTCGGATACTGATGTGACGCTGATCGCCCCTATTGGCACCTCGCAGTCGCGCTTTGATGACATCGTGGGGCGCTTGGAAAACACACTGCCCGATGCATTTGCGATCTCGGCCGAGTTGCCGACACTACCAGATGAGACGACGCTGGCGCTGCCGCAGTTCACCGCAACGCGCAGCCCCGAAGGCCAAGTCCAGTTGCGCGGTCGCGTTCCGGACCAAATCACCAACTCCGTCGTCGAGAACTTTGCCAATGCCAAGTTCGGCCAACGCAATGTCACAATGGGTACGCGCGTGGCAGATGGCCTCCCGAACGGCTGGTCTGTTCGCGTGCTTGCAGGCCTAGAGGCCTTGTCAGAGCTGTCGAATGGTGCCGTGAATGTGGAACCCAATACGCTTTTGGTGAGGGGGAACACAGGCAATCTGGATGCGAGTGCGGCTATCGCACGCCTGTTGATCGACAAGCTTGGGCAAGCTGCCGATTTTGAAATTGATGTCACCTACGTTGAAGCATTGGACCCGATCGCGGGCATTCCGACACCACTAGAATGTATTGCACAGATCATCGCCGCGACCGAAGGGCGCAAGATCACGTTTGACCCTGGGTCGGCTGATTTGACCGCAGCAACCCAACCTGTCCTTGATGATATCGCCGAGATTTTGAAAATATGCGGCGATCTACCGATCCGCGTGTCCGGATTTACCGACAGCCAAGGCCGCGAAGTCATGAACCAACAACTCTCTCAAGAGCGTGCTGATGCAGTTCTGTCAGCGCTCGGGGCGCGCCGCGTTCCTGTCTCGACCTTCCAATCAATCGGGTTTGGTGAAGAAACCCCGATCGCTGACAACGCGACCGAAGACGGGCGCGAGGCAAACCGCCGGATCGAGTTTAGTCTAATTTTGCCTGAACCGGTTATCGAAGAGACCTCGACCCTTGACGAAATCGCGGAACCGGCGCCTTCAGAACCAACAGATGCAGGCACAGACGATGCGCCCCCAGCAGAAAGCGAATAGGCTAGGCCCATGAACAGAACCGAATTCATCATCGCCACGGCTGTAATCTTGTTCGTCGCCTTTTCTTTGGGGTGGTTTGCAAGCTGGTTGGTGAACCGCTTTACCCGCGTGACCAAGGCCGAAATCGGTGAATTGGACAAAATGGCCCAATCACTGCACGAAGCCGAAGAAACGCGCGATCAGGCGATCACCTATCTGCAACAGCGCGAGGCGGAAATCACCAATCAATTAAGCCAAACAGAGGCGGAATTGCGTGCTGCCATGGACGGATTGCGCGAAGCGCGCCGCGAAGCCGAAGAACTGCGTGGCTATATCGAAAAGCAAAACGCTGACTAGAAAGCCGTCCTTTATCCGCGTGGTGCCGCAGCACGGCGCAAGCGATCATTAATCGCGCGGCCCATTCCATGATCAGGGACGGGTGACACAGCGATAGCGTTCGCGCCCATTGCATCAAGCTGGTGCAAGCATGCGAACAGGTTCGCCGCGGCTTCGGTCAGGTCACCCGAAGATGACAGGTTCAGAGATGCATCCACGGGACCAAACCCAAGCAAAATTTCGCCCGGATTAGCGCAAGGTGCGTTCAAACGCACCTTCCCTTGCGGCGCGTAATGAGATGCCAATTGACCCGGGGCTGTGGGTAATTCTGGATCGGCACCTCGCAAAAGGGGGTGGCCTAAACATGCCTCTAACGCCTCGGCGGGAATACCGCCTTCCCGCAACAAGGCTGGAGCGCCAACGCAACTCACGATCGTCGATTCCACGCCAACCTTGCAGCTTCCACCATCAACGACCGCATCAATCACGCCTTCAAGACCAGCAATCACATGCGCCGCAGTGGTCGGACTGATCCGTCCTGACGGATTGGCAGAAGGGGCCGCTACTGGCCCGCCAAACGCGGCCAACAGGTCGCGCGCGAGCGGATGATCAGGCACGCGGACCGCGACTGTCTCAAGACCGGCTGTCACAAGTTTTGACACCCCACTCTTGGCCTTCAAAGGCAGAACCAAGGTCAATGCACCGGGCCAGAAGGCGTGTGCTAACTTGCGAGCGACCAAGCCAAATTCACAGTAATCTTCTGCCGCTTCAAGTGAGGCAACATGCACGATGAGCGGGTTGAAACTTGGGCGACCTTTGGCGGCATAAATCCCCGCCACTGCGGTATCGCTCCGCGCATCTGCGCCCAGCCCATAAACAGTCTCGGTCGGGAAAGATACCAAACCGCCAGCATGTAAAATTGCAGCAGCAGCCGCGATTCCATCGGCATCCGGCTTAAGCCTTAACATTTGTTCTTCTGACATGACGTGGCGTTCTGGTTGATGGGGGGGCCAGCTACGATACTCTCGCCCTCATTTAAGAACCTACCCCGCCCCCCTGCTTTTGCCAAGCATCGGGCAACTCGGAGATACATAACAATGCCTTATCGCGCGCCAGTCAGCGATTTCCGCTTCCTATTGGACCACATCGTAGCGTTCAGCCAAGTGACCGCGACAGAGCGTTTTGCGGATGCAACGCCAGATATGACACAAGCAATTCTGACCGAAGCGGCGAAAATGAGCGAAGAAGTATTGGCACCGCTTAATCGTACTGGCGACACGCATCCAGCGCGGTTGGAGAATGGCATTGTGCGCACGTCACCCGGATTTGACGACGGCTATAACGCTATTGCCGAAGGCGGCTGGATTGGCATGTCTGCATCGCCCGATGTCGGAGGTTTGGGATTACCCATGACTTTGACGAATGCGGTCAATGAAATGATAGCCAGTGCGTGCCTGTCGCTCCAGCTTAGCCCGCTGATGACCCAAGGTCAGATAGAAGCACTAGAGCATCACGCGTCCGATGAACTCAAAAAGCTCTATATTCCAAAGCTGATATCAGGCGAATGGAACGGCACGATGAACCTGACAGAACCGCAAGCTGGGTCAGACGTGGGGGCGTTGCGCACCAAGGCCGAACCCAACGGCGACGGCACTTATGCGATTACTGGCCAAAAGATTTACATCAGCTGGGCCGACAATGATTTCACTGCAAACGTTTGCCACCTTGTGCTTGCCCGTTTGCCGGACGGCGTGGCAGGAACCAAAGGCATCAGCCTGTTTATGGTCCCCAAACTGATCCCCGACGCAGACGGCATACCGGGTTCGCAAAACGATCTGCGTGTTGTTAGCCTAGAGCATAAGATGGGCCTTCATGGCTCGCCAACTGCAGTGATGGAATATTCAGGTGCAACAGGTTGGCTTGTTGGTGAAGCACACGCCGGAATGGCTGCGATGTTTACGATGATGAACAACGCCCGTCTGGGTGTTGGCACCCAAGGCGTCGGCGTGGCCGAAGCCGCGTTACAGCATGCACTTGCCTATGCCCAAGACCGCAAACAAGGCAAAGCCGACGGCACAGGCGCGATCATCGAACACGCTGATGTGCGGCGCATGCTGACCACGATGAAGGCTGACACCTTTGTTGCGCGCGGCATTTCAATGATGAATGCCGTGGCAATCGACATGGCCGCCGCCACCGATGATCCGGCGTGGCAGGCGCGTGCTGCGTTCTTGACGCCAATTGGCAAAGCATTCGGGTCCGATGTAGGCTGCGAAGTATCCGCGATGGGTATCCAGGTGCACGGCGGCATGGGCTTTATCGAAGAAACAGGTGCGGCCCAATATGCCCGCGATGTGCGCGTAACAACGATCTACGAAGGCACCAACGGCATCCAAGCCATGGACCTTGTGGCCCGCAAGTTGATGGACGGGGGCGATGCGGCCTTCCGCCTGCTTGAAGAAATCGAGACAGGTGCAGAGGTTGCTAAACTCTCCCACCCTGATTTGGCCGAAGCCGTTTGGCAGTCCGCCGAAACTCTGCGCGAAACAACGGAATGGCTCGTCTCGCAAAAAGACGTCAACGACCGCTTCGCAGGTGCGGTGCCATACTTGCGTGCATTTGCGCGCGTTTTGGGTGGGCACATCCATCTGGCAAGCGCTGTGGCTGGCGATGCGCGCCGTGCGCGGTTGGCGACATTCTACATCAAACGGATGTTGCCGGAACATACTGGATTATTGGCTCATGTCCGTGAAGGGGCTGCCGATCTGATGGCTATCTCTGCCGATGATCTTGCTGCCTGATGACTGACCTCAAAACCGGTATCCGTTACCCATTCCCGACCCCGCCAGCCGAGGGCGAAGCTGTGACCGTGGCCCCTGGTGTGTTGTGGATGCGATTGCCGCTGCCGATGGCGCTGGACCATGTGAACGTCTACGCACTGGATGACGGCGCTGGATGGACGATCATCGACACAGGTTTTGCATCCAAACGCAGCCGTGCGATTTGGGAAAAGTTGCTTGCCGGACCATTGCAAGGGCGGCCCGTTACCCGCGTTATTGTCACGCATCACCACCCCGATCATGTCGGGCTTGCGGGCTGGTTCATCCAAAATGGCGCAACGCTTTGCATGCCACGCACCGGATGGCTGATGGCGCGGATGCTGACGCTGGACGTGCAAGATGTTCCCAATGCCGAAAGCTTGGCCTTCTATAAACGTGCGGGGATGGACCCCGATGTGCTTGACGGCCGCCGCACAGAGCGGCCATTTAATTTCGCCGATTGCGTCACGCCTTTGCCACTTGGCTACACGCGTTTGATTGACGCGAACACAATCACGATTGGCGGACGGACTTGGGACATTCGCATGGGTGGCGGTCACGCCCCAGAACATGCCACATTCTGGAGCCGCGACGACAATCTGGTGATTGGTGGCGATCAACTGCTGCCTTCGATCAGCCCCAACCTTGGCGTCTATCCAACCGAACCTGACGCCGATCCAGTGACCGACTGGCTGCAATCCTGTGAGGCATTTCTGGCCTTTGCGAAAACCGATCAATTGGTATTGGGGGGGCACAAATTGCCCTTCACGGGCCTGCCGTTGCGCTTGCGCCAATTGATCGACAACCACCATGGCGCATTGGACAGGCTGCGTGCGCATCTTACAGAACCGCGCAGTGCTGGCGAATGTTTCATGCCGCTGTTCAAACGCCAGATCAAAGGCGGCGAATATGGGTTGGCCTTGGTCGAGGCAGTCGCCCACCTGAACCATCTGCACCAAGCGGGCCTAGCGACACGCGTTCTGCGTCCCGACGGCGCATGGGGTTTTCAGACAACTTAGGCCGCGATTACGCCGCTAAATCCCTCAAAGGTGAACCCTTCCGCAGTCACGCGGCAAAGGCTGTCTTGAGGGAGTTCCGTCCAGCGCTTTGCGACACCGCAAAGCGGTTCTGATGCGACGGACCGACCACCATTATCGAGCACACCAGAAACATACAAAGTGGGCGCATGTCCCACCGAAGAATGCCGGAAAGCGTAAAGCGTATGTCCGTCTGAAAAAACACAAGACAGCTTGATCGGGGCATGCGCAGGTGCACAACCAATCTGGTCCAAAGTTGCCTTGATCGCATGCTGCGGATCATTCCGCAGACCGTTCGCCAGCAACGTCAGAAAAATCATTTCGCTGTCTGTCGTGCCCCGCATGGCGTTGAACAGATCGTCCGGCAAAGCAGCAAGCATCCGGCGACGAATGTCGGCAAAATGCGGAATTTGGCCGTTATGACAGAATGACCATCCATCATGTGTAAAGGGATGGCAGTTCACGCGGCTTGTCTCGCCCACTGTCGAAGCGCGGATATGTGCGATAAAATGATGCGACCGCACCATCCGGCAAAGATTGGTCAGGTTGTCGTCGGCCCACGCTGGCAGAACATCGCGGTAAAGGCCAAGATCGCCCTCAGACCCATACCAACTGACGCCGAACCCGTCACCGTTCACCGCCAACTTTGCCTCGGTGGCATGCTGACTTTGCGCCAGCAGCGAATGCACCGGTCGTACAACGATGTTTTCCAGTGGAATGGGCGGGCCGGCATAAGCAGCGATCCGACACATGCTAGTGACGGGCCTCGATGCGGGCATGCAAACGCTTGAGGATACGGCTGGCCGTTGTCTCACACATCGCCGGGATGAAAGCGTGGAACAATGCGGCCATTGCCGCAGCACCCAGCCAGAATGCGAACCCGAAAGCAAACCGCATATGCTGAAGATAGGTTTCGTCCACTGTTGCGGGATGATCCAAAAACAACGCAGCAATCGGGTTTTTGCGAATTGATGTGTGTGAGGCGTCGGACATATGCAGTCTCCTTGGTGTGCTTTTGGTAAATCTACACATCAACAGATCACATGTGGTCCCAAATATAATTGCATTTATCCGTATATACGGGATATTATCCCAAACATGGCCCATTCATTAGATACAATAGACCGCGCAATCCTCAAGAACCTACAAACTGACGCCACAATGTCGGTCGATGACGTCAGCGAGGCGGTCAATCTGTCCCGCAACGCCTGCTGGCGGCGGATCAAAGCGTTAGAGCAGGCAGGCGTGATCAAAGGTCGCGTTGCCTTGGTTGATCCGGCAAGTGTCGGCGTTCCGCTTTCTGCCATGGTCTTGATCCGCACCAACGCACATGACGCCGCATGGATGAAACAGTTCCAAGCGACCCTGCACAGCTTACCCGAAATCGTCGGTGCGTACCGGATGACAGGCGATCTGGACTACGTGTTGCGGGTTCGGGTGGCGGACGTGCCTGCCTATGATGCATTCTACAAAAAGCTGACATCACGGATTTCTGTCTCGGACATTTCAGCAAGTTTCGTTATGGAAGAGATCAAGGAAACAACAGCGGTGCCCCTATGACCCAGACCACGATGCAAATCGATACATCCGCCGAGTTGATGGAAAATGACATTCTGCCCAAAAGCAGTGAAATCCACACCGATCCCAATGTACCGTGTGTATCGGATGGTATCTTGCCAAAGGCACTTGGGGAATCCGTCAAAAAGAAAAGCCCTGCGCAATGGGCCTACGAGCGGATCATCATGTACATCCAGAACTTTGAAAAGCAGCTGGATAACGATCACGAGGTCGGCTTGGGGCTTGCCGGCGGGAACACCGGCGTTATTCGCATCGAAGGGTTGGGCTATTACGATCCCGACATCGTCACCTACTACGGCGTAAACGAAGCAGGGGCCAAGACGCAACTGATCCAGCATGTAAGCCAGTTGAATGTGACGCTGGTGGCCAGCGCCAAACACATTGACCAACCCGAACCCAACCGGATCGGTTTCCGGCTTGCCACAGCGCTTGACCGCGCCGAAGATGTGACGACCTGACCGCGTGACATGGGTAAATGAATCGGCTATGCGGGTGACAAATCAGACAAACAAGGAGCCTTATAATGGCTGAACATAAAAACGGCGAGATGGACATTTCAGTTCAGGAAAAAACCTTTGACGGTTTCATGAGCATGACCACCAAAGCTTCGATCGGCATTATCGTGCTTTTGATCTTTCTTGCCTTTGTCGCCATCTAAGAAACCGTGGATCGCCGGCGTTTTCTAATTGGCCTGCCCCTCGCTCTTTCTGCGTGTACGGGTCAAAAAGTATGGGCACCTGATGATCTGGTCGCGCGGTCAGCTTACCGCGCACCCGGTCAAAACTATCTGACCCTCTACACTATGAAGAACATCCGCGACGATGCGGGTGCGCATTCTGCCTTGCTGATTAACGCGAGCCAGCGGGTTCTATTCGATCCTGCCGGAACATGGTCACAAGACGTCATGCCCGAACGCAACGACGTGCTATTTGGGGTGTCGCCGCGGCTAGAGGATTATTACGTCAGCTTTCATGCCCGTGTTACGTTCTATGTCATCGGTCAAAAGGTCGAGGTAACCCCAGAAGTCGCGGAACAAGCATTCAATTCAGCGCTCAAAGCGGGGCCAGTTTTCCAATCCAACTGCGCACGCGTGACCTCGCGCATTTTGCGTGAATTACCGGGTTTTGAAAGCATAGGATCAACGTGGTTTCCGAACAGCATCGCGGATGATTTCGCCAGATTGCCGGGTGTGCAAACCCGTGAATACCGTGAAAACGATGCCGACGATAAATCGATTGCCGCCGCCCAAATCAAGGCTGCCCTTACAGCAGAGCGCTAAGACCCATCAAAGCATAGAGCGTTGCAGCACCGCCCAAAATTGCCCAAAGGACATTGCGCGTCCAAATCCCGATCAGCACAGTCGCAACCGCAGCAGCCATACGCACTGGATCGAATACTCCGTCCGTCGCGGCGGGCCACAAGACTAACGGTGCCACCATACCGGGCAAAACTGCGACGGGAGTATAGCGCAGCAAACGCAAAACAAACGCAGGCATCGCGCGATCACCGATCAGCCCAAGAAACGAAAAGCGGATCAGGAATGTCCCGATCCCCATAATCGCAATGATCAGCCAGATTTCAGCCGCAGAATATGTCATTGCGCACGCCTTTCCATCCACATTTCAACCAACGCCCCTGTCAGCATTGCCGCACCGGCGGCAATCAATAGGCCTGTGCCGGCAGGCATATTTACCAAAGCCAGTGCGACACTCACGGACATGGCCGCCGCCGCGACATGGGCCAACGACTTTACCATCGGGGCAACCATCGCCAGGAACATAATCGGCATGATGAAATCCAACGCCCAAGCGTCAGGGATTGCTTGGCCAGCAACGACGCCAACCAAAGTCATACCAAACCAGAACGGCGTAATCGGCGTGGCAACACCTAGAAAATACGCGACGCGATCCGAAACGGTCATCTCTGGGCGGGCCTCGTAGCGGGCAATAGAGGTGATGTAGGTCTGATCGAAATTCAAATACGCAATGCAAGCGCGTTGCCATAAGGGTGCGGCACCGAGATACGGCACCAATGACGCCGAATACATCGCCATACGCAAGTTGACGGCCAGTGCGGCCAGTAGCACAAAGGCGATGCTGGCGTTCTCGACCATCAGTTGCAGCGCGGCGAACTGCGCAGCTCCCGCGATCACGAGAACCGTAAAGCCCATCGCTTGCGCCAATGTCAGCCCTGCATCCGTTGCGATAACACCAAACAATGTGGCGAATGGAATCGCCATCAAAATGAACGGCGCACCGTCACGTACTCCGGCCCAATAGGCCGATTTTGCGGGTGTTTTCACGCGCGTTTTCGCGGTGGAAGTCGTCATGGCTTTGCCCTAGCTTAAACGTGATGCAAAAGGCTTTACCCATGCAGACAGGGAATTACAATTGGCGCGTATTGACGACACATCCGACTATCTGATTGCGCCAGACCCCGCGCGAGCACGTCTGACACGGGCTGTGCAAGGCACCGACCAGAATGGGCATGTTATTGATCTTAATGTGGTCGAAGAACGCCCCCTGACGATCTTTCTCAATGCGCAGGAAATCGTCACCGCGATGACGATTGGTGACTATCCTGAATACCTCGCTCTTGGGTTTTTGCGAAATCAGGGCATGCTCAAGGATGATGATGTCTTGCTCGGCGTGGATTACGACGAAGAGCTTGAGACCGTCGTTGTGCGCACGAAAAGCCAGACCACGTATGAGGACAAGCTCAAGAAAAAAACCCGCACCAGCGGTTGCGCGGTCGGGACTGTTTTTGGCGATATGATGGAGGGGTTAGAGGGCGTCACCTTGCCAGATCTGCGCGTTCGAACCTCTGATCTTTATGCATTGGCGGCAACGATCAACCGCACCCCGTCACTGTATCTTGAGGCAGGCGCGATCCACGGCACGGTCCTGTGCCAAGGCAACCGCCCGCTAGTCTATATGGAGGACGTTGGCCGCCACAACGCTGTCGATAAGATCGCAGGCTGGATGCTGTCCGAAGGTGTGGGTGCCGCTGATAAAACACTTTATACGACAGGACGCCTTACGTCGGAAATGGTGATTAAAACCGCGATGATGGGGATACCCGTGCTTGCCTCACGCTCCGGCTTTACGGCTTGGGGGGTCGAGATTGCGCAGCAAATCGGTCTGACGCTGATCGGGCGCATGAAAGGGCAACGTTTTGTGTGTCTGGCAGGCGAGGACCGGCTGATCCGTGACGCTGATCCAACCAGTATTGCGGACGAGCCGCGCAAAACAGGCCGCAAAGGTGCAAGTGGATGAAACAACCATTAGGGGTGATCCTCGCTGGCGGCCAAGCGACGCGCATGGGTGGCGGCGACAAGGGACTGTTGACGCTTGGTGGTGGCACGATCCTGAGCCATGTGATTGACCGGCTGGAACCACAGGTCGCTGATCTGGCGCTAAATGCGAATGGCAATGTTACGCGTTTTGCAGACCTTGGTTTGCCTGTGATCAGCGATAGTATTTCAGGATTTGCAGGGCCACTTTCGGGCGTGCTGGCTGGTCTTGATTGGGCGGCTGAACAGGGTGTTGACCATATTGTCACTGCTGCCGCAGACACTCCGTTTTTCCCATGTGATCTGGTTGCGCAACTTCTGCTCGCTGCTCAAACCGCAGGGACAAACATCGCATTGGCGCGCACGACGGGGGGGCGGCACCCGACGTTCGGGCTTTGGCCAACCGTATTGCGCGATGATCTACGCAGCGCTTTGGCGGGTGGATTACGCAAAGTCGTCCTGTGGACCGATCAGCACAGTGCCGCAACCGCGCATTTCCCGGATGATGCGGCCTTTTTCAACGTAAACACGCCCAATGATCTGGCGACAGCACAGGACATGCTATGAGGATTTTCGGCGTCGTCGGGTATAAAAGCGCAGGGAAAACAGGGCTGATGGAACGGCTTGTCACAGAAATCGCAGGACGCGGCTTCAGTGTCTCGACCGTCAAACACGCCCACCATAGCTTTGACGTCGATCATCCCGGAAAAGATAGCTACCGGCACCGCCAAGCGGGCGCGCACCAAGTGTTGCTTTCCTCACGCGCGCGCTGGGCTTTGATGACCGAATTGCGCAACCAGGAAGAAGCGCCACTAGCCGATCTACTGACCCGCCTGAACCCCGTCGACCTAGTCTTGGTCGAAGGCTACAAGCGCGACACCCATGCCAAGATCGAAGCCTACCGCAGCGTGACAGGAAACCCGCTGATCGCACGCGATGATACGACAATACGCGCGGTCGCCAGCGATACAGCTTTGGACGTGACCCAACCTGTCTTCGATTTGAACGACACGAAAACCATTGCGGATTTCATCCTCAAAGAGGTCGAACTTTGACGTTCGACACCTTCTTGATGGTCGATTGGTCGGGCGGAAATGACCGGGGCCCCTCGCCCAAGAAAGACGCGATATGGGTTTGTGCCGCACGGGGCGGCGTTGCAGATGAACCGATCTACATGCGCAATAGGCAGGTGGCCGAAGATTGGATTTCGGCCTTCCTCAGATTCGAACATTCTGCAGGTCGGCGCGTTCTTGCAGGCTTTGATTTTGCCTTTGGATACCCCGCCGGATTTGGCCGCGCCCTCACAAGAAGCGATGATCCCTTCGCCATTTGGCAGTGGATCACTGACCGGATTGAGGACAGCCCGAACGCAAATAACCGATTTGATGTAGCGGGTCAGATAAACGCGCAGTTTGACGGTATCGGGCCGTTTTGGGGCAACGGCCTCAAGCGTGATATTGCGCACTTGCCGCGCAAAGGGTTGGCCCGCCGCGCGCATGGCATGCCGGAAAAACGTCGTGCCGAAGACGATGCCAAAGGCGCGTTTCCCGTGTGGCAATTGTCTGGCGCTGGTGCTGTTGGCAGCCAAGTTCTGATGGGTCTTCCCACGCTCACCCGCCTGCGCGATGCGTTCCTGCCAGACATAGCCGTTTGGCCATTCGAGCCATTGGACAAACCTATCGCCATTGTCGAAATCTGGCCGTCTCTGATTTCAAAAGCAGTCAGCGCGACACAGCCTGCAGGCCGGATCAAAGACGCGCATCAAGTGCTGTTGTTGGCGCAAACCCTGTCTGCACTTTCACCAGATGAGCTAGGCGAAATGCTTAATATTGCACCCACTTCGGAGGGATCAATCTTGGGGCTGGGCCACGCGGCACTTCTGGCAAAGGTTGCCAGCAAGCAACTAACCCCACCGCCGCTCAAGAACGATTGTTTCGCGATGCCGCAAGGCGCGCACTGGACACCCGTTGCAGCGGCACAGGCCCACCTTCAACAGCATCTGAGTTGCGTTGTGGGGCACGAAGCCGTCACGATTGGTGAAGCGGCAGGGCGCATTCTAGCGCGCGACGCAAAGGCCCAGCGGGCGCATCCCCCTGCCCCGAATTCCGCTGTCGACGGATACGGTTTCGCAGGCCCTGCACCTGCGGGTATTAACCATTTCGCGTTGGTAGAGGGCCGATCAGCTGCTGGCGCGCCGTTTCACGGCAAAGTTTCCCAAGGGCAAGCCATTCGCATTCTAACTGGCGCAAATCTGCCAACGGGTGTCGATACTGTCGTGCTGCAAGAAGACGTGAGTGCCAATGCACAGCAGGTCAGTTTTCACGGCCCCCTCAAGCGCGGTGCGAACGCGCGCGCCGCGGGCGAGGATATGCAACAAGGGCAAACGATCTTGCAAAAAGGGCGATTGGTTACGCCTGCTGATACTGGCATGTTTGCTGCTGCTGGCATAGGAGAGGTGGTCGCCTTCAAACGATTACGTCTGGGTATTTTGTCAACCGGAGACGAGCTTTGTGAGGCGGATCAAACAGCGGATTCTGGGCAGATTTATGATGCAAACCGTCCCATGCTCTGCGCGATGGCTGCGCGCTGGGGATATGATGTCATCGACCTTGGCCGCGCGCCTGACAACCGAAGCAAACTGAAAACCATGTTGAACGATGGGGCCACCCGTTGCGACGCCATCATCGCGTCTGGCGGCGCATCAGCGGGCGACGAAGATCATATGTCAGCGCTGCTCCAGGGGACTGGATCACTGGCCTTGTGGCGGATCGCAATGAAACCGGGCAGACCATTGGCCTTGGGCCTTTGGGAAAATACCCCTGTCTTTGGACTGCCGGGTAATCCGGTCGCTGCGATGGTTTGCGCACTTATTTTTGCCCATCCGTCTCTGCGGGTCATGGCGGGCGGCACATGGACACCGCCCGAAAGCTATTTGCTCCCTGCAGCCTTTGCAAAATCCAAAAAAGACGGGCGGCGCGAATATCTGCGTGCACGCTACGTGAATGGCCACGTCGAAACCTTTGCGTCCGAAGGGTCAGGGCGGGTGTCTGGCCTAAGCTGGGCCACCGGACTGGTTGAACTTGACGATGCGGCGCAAACAATCAACCAAGGCGATCTGGTGCGCTTTATCCCGTTTGCAAGCTTCGGCTTGTGAAAATCACCGTCGGTATTCCATCGGTTGATATCGATAAGGTAGCGGCGCTGTATTGGGAAGCCTTCGGCAAAAAACTAGGGTTTGTGATGGGGCCCAAAGACCGCGCGCTTAAGTTCATTGGGTCGGTTCTGCAGTCCGACCATGGGCTTTGCGCACATGACGATGCAGGGCACTTGTTGGGTGTCGTGGGGTTCAAAACCGCAAAGGGCGCGTTAGTGGGTGGCGGATATCAAGACTTACGCAGGGTCTATGGCACGATGGGGGCAATCGTCCGCATCGCCGTGTTAGCCGCCCTCGAAAGAGACACCGAAAACCAACGTTTCTTGATGGATGGTCTTTTCGTGGACCCACGCGCACGCGGGCAAGGCGTGGGCACGGCCCTGCTTGGTGCCATTTGCGCAGAGGCCGCACATCGTGGGTATACCCAAGTCAGATTGGATGTGATCGACACCAATCCACGCGCCAGAGCGCTTTACCTCAAAGAAGGGTTCAAAGAGGTAAAGACTACTGGAATTGGACCGTTGCGATATGTTTTTGGTTTCAGATCATCAACAACGATGGTGCGCGACATTCAACCCGATCCAATCAGTGCACCCGCCGCAAACACCAGCGCACCGCCCAAGACGACTTGAAACACCGCCTTAAGGAACGGCGTCTGCATATAGCGGTTCTGGATCCAAGCGATCGCCCACAGCTCTACGAAAACCACGATCAGGGCGATGATTGTTGCCGTCCAAAAGTCGGTAATGAGATAGGGCAGCGCGTGACCCAAGCCGCCAACGGTCGGCATAACGCCAGCAGCAAGCCCACGCTTATAAGGCGACCCTCGCCCCGATATTTGACCATCATCAGACGCCGCCTCGGTAAAGCCCATCGAAATGCCCGCGCCGACTGAGGCCGCCAGCCCAACAAGGAACGTGGTCCATGTGTCTTGGGTCGCAAAGGCCACCGCGAAAATCGGCGCTAGGGTCGAAACAGACCCGTCCATCAAGCCCGCGAGACCGGGCTGCACCCATGTCAAAATGAATTGACGATGGGCAGCAGATTCTTCTTCAGACTTGGTGTCGCCGTCCAGATGCTTTTCAGCCAGCGCGTTTGCCTTGTTGGTGTGGGCCGCTTCTGCCGCAGCGAGATCGCCAAGAAGCTTGCGAGACGCGGCATCCGTCGTATTTGCGGCAGCCAGCAGGTAAAAGCGCTCCGCATCACGTTCCATCTGGGCGGCTTCGTCGCGGATTCGTTCCAGACTAAGATTTTCGACAAGCCAAACTGGCCGACGGGCGTAAAATCCCGAAACATGCTCGCGGCGGATCAATGGAATCACATCGCCAAAACGGGCAGAATGTAGCGTAATCAGGCGGCGGCGATGTTCGTCTTCTTCTTGGGCCATTCCGTCGAAAACAGCGGCAGATGCCGGATAATCTGCGCGCAAGTGTTCCGCATAACCACGGTAGATACGGGCATCGTCTTCTTCCGAAGAAATCGCGAGCGCCAGGATTTCCTGTTCAGATAAATCACGAAAGCGGCGGCGGTAGGAAAGCTGAGATAGCATTGTAAATCCCCTCTTGTTAGAATGGTTCTAAGTTATACCTCTTTGGCACCAAATCAAGTTCTCAATTATCATGTTGAACGATGCATTTCTGCATTCTCCTTGCCCGAAGTGAACCGTTCAGTTTATGATAACAACTCGTTCGTGGAGGAACAGATGCCAGACGGCACAATTGAACCCAAAAAAGGCCGGAAATTCGATCAGGTGCTTGAAGGCGCAAGACAAGTCTTTCTGTCTGATGGATTTGAAGGCGCATCGGTTGACGACATCGCAAAAGCGGCTGGCGTATCAAAAGCCACGCTTTACAGCTACTTTCCCGACAAACGTTTCTTGTTCATGCAAGTGGCGAAAACCGAATGTGCACGCCAAGCCGAACATGCAATCGAAACGATCAATATGGACGCGCCTGTCGGTCAGGTCTTGCACGATATCGCGATCGAAATGGTCGATTTCATCACCTCGCAATTCGGCAAGCGCATCTTTCGAATTTGCGTAGGCGAAAGCGACCGCTTTCCTGAACTAGGTCGCGAATTCTACGAAAGCGGCCCGATGCTGATCCGGAACCGCCTAGTGGACTTCTTTCACAAAGCCGCCGAAAATGGCGAGTTGGACATCATTGATTTTGAACTGGCTGCGGAACAATTCCACGAATTATGCAAAGCAGACCTGTTCCCGCGTATGGTCTTTAACATGACCGATGAATTCACTCCCGCGGAAAAACTTAGGGTCGTCAACGGCGCGGTCGAGATGTTCATGGCGCGGTATGGGGTAAAAACCTGACCATTGAAAAGCAAAAGGCCCGATCATTGACCGGACCTTTTCATTCATTCTAGGCCAATCCTAAAACTCAACGACAGCCCTGATCGACTTGCCTTCATGCATCAGATCAAAGCCGTGATTGATGTCTTCGAGCTTTAGCTTGTGGGTGATCATCGGGTCGATCTCGATCTTGCCGTTCTTGTACCACTCGACAATCTTGGGCACATCTGTGCGGCCAGATGCACCGCCAAACGCAGTGCCCCGCCATGAGCGGCCGGTGACCAATTGGAACGGACGGGTCGAGATTTCAGCGCCCGCAGGTGCCACGCCGATGATGATGCTTTCGCCCCAACCTTTGTGCGCAGCCTCGAGTGCGGTACGCATGACGTTCACGTTGCCTGTCGCGTCAAAGGTGTAGTCGGCGCCGCCACCGGTCAATTCAACAAGATAGGCGACCAAGTCACCTTCGATCTTGGAGGGGTTCACGAAATCGGTCATGCCAAACCGCGTCGCCATCTCAATCTTGCCTTCGTTCAGGTCCACACCCACGATCTGATCGGCACCAGCCAAACGCAAACCCTGGATCACGTTCAAGCCGATACCACCAAGACCAAAGACAATGGCGGTCGATCCAATCTCGACTTTTGCCGTGTTGATCACAGCGCCGATGCCTGTCGTGACACCGCAGCCGATATAGCAAATCTTATCAAACGGGGCGTCCTTGCGCACTTTGGCAAGTGCGATTTCGGGGACGACTGTGTGATTGGCGAAGGTGGAACAGCCCATATAGTGGTGGATCGGCGTGCCATCGAGCATCGAAAAGCGGGTCGATCCATCGGGCAAAAGGCCCGCACCTTGGGTCGATCTGATCTTTTGGCACAGGTTCGTTTTAGGATTCAGACAGTAATCGCACTCGCGACATTCAGGTGTATAAAGCGGGATAACATGGTCGCCAACTTCGAGACTGGTGACACCTTCACCGACTTCAATCACGACGCCTGCGCCCTCGTGGCCCAAAATAGCGGGGAAAATACCCTCGGGATCATCCCCCGAACGGGTGAACTCGTCGGTGTGGCACAAACCGGTTGCCTTTATTTCCACCAACACTTCACCGGCCTTGGGGCCTTCAAGGTTCACTTCCATTACAACAAGCGGTTTTCCCGCCTCGAGTGCTACTGCTGCACGTGTCCGCATGTCCGGTATCTCCTGTTTCTTTGACGCAACGATCAGGCAAAGTGACACAGATTTCAACCATCGACTTGCCTTCACTCTGAAAGCCGCGACAATAGCCGAATGAAAAATTTATGCGTTCTTATGATCCTTGCGGGGTGCAGCACCGCAGCGCCCTCTTTGCCGCCTTTGACCGAAGACACATGCCGCGCGGCCGATTACGCCCAATTGATCGGGCAACCCGCCACCGCGCTAGAGCGCGTCTTGCTGATGGGAAAAGTGCGTGTCATTCGGCCCGGGCAGCCGGTCACAAGGGATTTTTGGCCGGATCGCATCAACTTTATGATTGATGGCAGCGAAACCATTGCAGACATCAGTTGCGGCTAATTTTAACGGGGATTTGTGAGTGTCCCCGATGTTGCGAGCTGGGTGGGGGCTATTGATCACAACATCGGGGTAGCATTTCGCTATGTCTTAACTATTGCGATCACTTGTGTTCCCATTGGGATTACGCCGCGGCAGATAAGTGTTTATTTTGTGGCTTAAGCATGGCGTCAGCACATGAACCCTTGATTTTGTTGGGTTTTGACGCAATTCTGGGGAATGTCCAGTCAAACTCCTTTACAGCATTCTGCGCCCGAACAAGTGGCTTTTCACCGCACAGAGCTTAACCTGATTCTTGGTCTGTACGGACGGATGGTTGCCGCGAGCGAATGGCGTGACTACGGGCTGTCGCATTTGCGGGACGCGGCGGTGTTCTCGGTTTTTCGCCGAACGGCTGAAAACCCGCTTTACCGGATTGAAAAGCGGCCAAAACTCCGGATGAAACAAGGGCAGTACGCCGTAATCGGTATGGATGGTCAAGTTTTGAAACGCGGAAATGACCTGCGCCAAGTGCTGCGCGTCCTCGAACGCAAGCTGATCCGCGCAATCACCTAAAGCCGTTTGCGCGCCAAAACCAGGCCGCCGTCCTGCGCGGCAATACGCAAAATCGCGCGCGCAATCGGTTCATAGGCGGTGGCCATATGGTGCGCATTGGCATGGATTAACGTTTCTTCATCCACCATCATGCCGACGTGACCCTCCCAAAACACAAGGTCACCGCGTTGATACTCTCCGTCAAATGCAGTGCCTAAGGTATCGCGCTGCATGTCACTGTCCCCCGGGCAAGCAATATCGCAGGCCGCTAGTCCAGCCGTAATCAAACCAGAGCAATCAATGCCGCGGCTTGAATTTCCGCCCCATAGATAGGGGACGCCAAAGTGAAGCTGTGCAACCGTCGCAGGATCGCTAAAGGGGCGGTTCAACTCGCGCAGGTGGGATTTAGGAACAAAGCCGATATTGGTTTCAAAAAACTTGCGCCGCTCGTCAATCACGGTGATCCGTGCGCCAAACGGCAGGCTGTAGGTGTTCGCTGATTTAAAATCCTCTTGCTCATAGACATGGGTCGCTACCGTGCCCACGAAATGGGTAGGATTCAACGGATCGCCCAGATCAGCAGCCTTCACATACCCCACATAGCCATCAGCCGCTTGCACAAAGGCCCAGCCTGCGGTGTTTTCAAAAACAGTCACCAAAGCGCCTATCAAAAGCTGCCGATCGCGTGCGCCATTAGGCGCTGCGCACAGATCAGTGAGCTCTGCGCTAATGCGCATCGGCCAACCTTCGAGATAGCGGTCCGCATCCACCTGCCCGGCCAAGTACATCGCCGCGACCCGCCCGTTTGCCGGTGTCAGGCGGCGGTCGGTCACAGTTTCAACAACGTGGGCAGTGCTTCCAATATGGCACGCGCGCCCATGCCGACCCCACCTTTGGGGCGCGACGGGCTGGCAGTTGGCTGCCATCCGTAGATGTCGAAATGCATGTAGGGGCTTTCCACAAAGCGACGCAGGAACAATGCGGCAGTGATACTGCCCGCAAATCCGCCCTTGGGGGCGTTATCAAGATCGGCAATGCCCGGTTCAATCATCGCCTCGTAGGGGGTGTGAAACGGCATACGCCAGACGGGATCGGCCACTCTTTCGGCCGCGGAAGCAATAGCTGCGGCATGGCCATTATCGTCGGTATAAAACGGCGCAATATCGGGCCCTACTGCCACGCGCGCCGCACCCGTCAACGTCGCCATAGAGATCACCAAAGCCGGATCATCCTCGTCGGACAAAGTTAGCGCATCGGCCAGTACCAGCCGACCTTCCGCGTCGGTGTTATTAATCTCGACGGTCAAACCCTTGCGCGAAGTTAGAATATCCTGCGGACGAAATGCATTGCCGTTTATGCTGTTTTCAACGGCCGGAATCAGCACGCGCAGACGCAGTTTCAGTCCAAGCGCCATAATCATATGCGCCAGTCCCATAACAGTCGCGGCACCCCCCATGTCCTTTTTCATCAACCCCATCGAGCTGCCGGGCTTGATGTTCAAGCCACCCGTATCAAAACAAACGCCCTTTCCGACCAGCGTCAGCTGCGGACCCGCATCACCCCACCGCATATCAATAAGCCGTGGCGCACGGGTCGAAGCGCGCCCAACTGTGTGGATCATCGGGAAATTTGCCATGACCAAATCATCGCCGCTGATCACATTGATTGAAGCATCATGTTCGCTGGCCAAGGCGCACATTGCTTCTTCAAGCTCGTCAGGGCCCATGTCAGACGCGGGCGTATCGATTAATTCACGCGTCAGCGCCTCGCCGTTGGCAATGATTGCGACGCGGTCGGCATCAATCCCGTCAGGTGCGACCAGTGCGGCGGTCGCAGCGGACGGGCCGGAATACCGGTCAAAGCTGTAACCAGCCAAAAGCCACGCCAAAGCGGCCTCTTCTAGATCAGCGCCATCCAAACCGCTTGCAATAATGTAGTCACCTTGCGGCAATTTTGCGGCCACCGCGCCCATGTGAAATCGGCCGCGCGCGCGCTTGTCCGCAGTTCCGTAGCCAACCAACACCGCAGATACGGTCCCATCGGCATTCGGCAATGACAAGGTCTGCCCTAACCCCGCTTGAAATCCCTGCGCTGCCGCCCAAGCCTGATGCGCTGGCGTCAAATTGGACAAAGCACTTTCCAACCCCTCACTCACGACCACGTTGATTGGAATTGCAGCGTCTGTTCTGTCAGCGAAAGCGAGGGGCATGAAATATCCTGAAGATGATTGCGATCACCCACAACCTAACGGGCCACCAACCAGCCGCAAGTCCCCGTTCGTGCTGCAGTCATAGATCACGGAAATTCCATATTTCGCTGATGGCCACGTCAAAACCACGTTCCAAACGGGCCATCGTAGCCTCTATTGCCACGCCATCCGCTTGCGTCAGACAGGTTCTGACATGATCAGCAGTGACCGCCACCTCGACCAGACCCAACTGCTTGGCAACAATCGCCACGCGCTTTGCTGGTTTGTCGATCTTGGAAAAGTCCCGCGCCGTCAATCCGCGCTGCATCATATCAAGCCGCAGCGCGATATCTTCGAGCATACGACACACGACCTCTTCTGCGACATGCATTTCCTTTTCATCAAAAAGCAGTTGCAACGGTGCCGGATCAAAAACCAATTGAAGCGGACAGTTCAAGACCACAACATCTGGCGATACACTGTGCGCGGCCTGCGGAAATGGGGTTATATTCTTCATATCCTCGCTTTTAGACACACAAGGTTTTCATAAGGTTGATGAAAGCTAGAAAAACCGCTCGAATTTCGCGAAAATGCCACGTATCCAGAGGCAACAGCGCGAAAGACACGATTATGGAACATGCCCGCCCCTTACCCGCCTATCTGGTCAACCGTTACCACGGTTGGAAAGCGACCGTTTATACCGAAAACCGTGGCTGGTACCGCAGGTTGGCCGAAGATGGTCAGCACCCGCGATCGATGGTCATTTCATGCTGCGATAGCCGCGTACACGTGACATCAATCTTTGGGGCCGATCAGGGCGAGTTCTTTATTCACCGCAATATCGCTAATCTGGTGCCGCCTTTTAATCCCGACGGGCATCACCACGGCACATCGGCAGCAGTGGAATACGCGATCACCGGTCTAAAGGTCGCGCACTTGATCGTGCTAGGCCATTCCGGCTGTGGCGGGGTTGAAGGGTGTTATAACATGTGTTCCGGAAATGCGCCGGAATTAGAAGAGGCCAGCAGCTTTGTCGGCCGTTGGATGGAAATCCTCCGCCCCGGCTTCGCCGCCCTGCCCGAGGGCGACGATACATCACGCAAACGCGCGCTTGAGAAATCATCTGTCGTGATCTCGCTGGAAAACCTGATGACGTTCCCCTTCGTCAAAGAGGCAGTGGAAAGCGAACGGCTTTCCTTACACGGGCTGTGGAATGACATCGGCGAAGGCAGCCTAGAAGCCTACGATCCCAAGGGCGCGACATTCAAGCCAATCTAGGTCAGCCAATCATCTGCCTGCATTTCGCGCAAGCGGCTGGCTGTGCGCTCAAATTCAAATGTACCTGTTCCTTCGATATAAAGCATCTCTGGCTTGGCCGCAGCACTGCAAATCAACTGCACCCTGGCCTCGTATAATGCATCGATCAGCGTCACAAAACGCTTTGCCTCGTTGAAATTGTGCCGCGACAATGCGGGGATGTCCTCTAGGATCAACACACGGACGGCATCGGCCAAAGCGAGATAATCGGCGGCACCCAACGGCTTCCCGCAAAGATCAAAGAACTTGGCGCGCGCGACGCCATTGTGAAAATCGGGCAAAGCAACCTGTCTGCCTTTGACATGTAAAACCAAAGTTTCGGACTTGCCGTGACTGATGTCCTGCCAGATCTGCGCAATCGCCGCTCGCGCAGTGGCGTCGTTTGGACTGAAGTAACTTTGCGTGCCAGCCAGCCGATCCTGACGATAGTCAGTGGCGCTTGCCAATTCATGCACGACCATTTTTTCTTTGATCAAAGCGATAAACGGCAGGAATAGTTGACGGTTCAGTCCATGCTTATAAAGGTCATCGGGCGGGCGGTTAGAGGTCGTGACAATAACGACGCCTGCGTCAAACAGTGCCTCGAACAAACGGCCGACCAGCATTGCATCGGTAATGTCGGAGATTTGCATTTCGTCAAAAGCCAAAAACCGCACATCCCCGGCCAGTTTCGCTGCTAATGGCGCAATCGCATCATCGACGCCGCGCTTTCGGGCCTCGGTCATTTCGGAATGAACCCATTGCATAAATGCATGAAAATGACGGCGCTGCTTGGGGGCCTCGACCTGATCGTAAAGCAAATCCATCAACATGGATTT
>Ga0213868_10001206_pt1 | contig 24922 bp, 24 predicted proteins | sample PICome_9_FD_160087 | JGI IMG/M metagenome (GOLD analysis project Ga0213868, IMG submission 160087) | Coastal seawater microbial communities near Pivers Island, North Carolina, United States - PICO127 | ecosystem: Environmental > Aquatic > Marine > Coastal | place: USA: North Carolina... | reverse complement strand
CTTGGCAACGTCATCCACGTGCTTCATTATGATTTCGATGGTTCTCTGAAGATCTTCATCCTTACTCAACGCTGCACCAATGAAAGGAGGCTTCTCAATACTGAATAATCGAACGTCGTATCTCTTTCGATAATTCTTAATTGATGCATTATCCAAGAAGAGAACCTCCTGACGATGAAACCTCCATGGTGAGGAAATCTGAAACGCGTCACACGTCAATAATTGACACACAGAGACGATGGTTATGATAAGTCTCAATAAGCAAAGCATTCTAATACAATCTTAATCGTATATAGAATTGTACACAGGGCAAGGAAGAGTTTATCTAATGTGTTAACACGAACTACTTAGGTATTCACACTTCACACTATGAACTATGATCAGTGATGAGCAACGAGTGGGCAAAATTCCATCCGTAGATAGGGTAAAAAAGAGAAGCGAAAACGAAGAGCTTTGAAATTCTCAGTGCTTGATTATTGATGATCGTCAGAATGCTCTCCTATCGGCAATTCATCATTACTTTGAATGTCATTATATCATATGGACCGGCTGCAATACATGATTTCGGTTGATCCAACATATAGGCTGAGTTCAGAACAAGTCGTATCGCACCAATAGTTCTCATTTATGCTTTCAAGATAATGTTTTCAAAGTGCGCATTTAGAATCGTACATGTACACAAGTATATCTCTATGATGATAATTTAGATTAGAGGTGGACAACATTATATATAGATTATGTGTGTGAAGAAGTAAACGTGATCAAAGCCTCGTATGCAGTCATACAATAAATCGTGAGATAGCTTTCTATCTCATGCCCATATTTATCATCATCTGTTCCAAAGTATCTTTCTTAATAGATTTTCCTCCTTTTGCTTTTGCAATCCAATCAAATGATGTCTTCTGTTGTACATACGGTCCAAGACCAAAACGAGGAGAACCATCCCACTCCACTCCTGCCATTTCCCTGTAGATTTTGCCTACATCGCCCTTCTGGAATTCCTCTCCGTTTGGTCCGTATATAATACTTCCACCACCAATTACTAGGGGATGCTCACCAAGCTGATGAGCACATTCTTCAATGGCATGCTTTAAGCCACTGTTTTCAGCCATGAATGCCTCAATGCGGATGTATTCGAGTTCTTCTTCTGTCAAACCATGCGATGGTCTTGTTATCTTCTTCATCTTTTTACCTTGAATCTTTTGAGCATGATTCTTGCACGTCATTTTATGGATAGTCCAATGATGTTTTTGACAAGCAGTTGAACAATACGTTACCTCGCCACAAGGACAACGAAGCTTGCGTCCACTTCTTGGACAAACTGGCAAACCATCCATGATGCAAATCTTGCTGTTTATATGAATGTTCGCAGCCTTCATGAAATCAGAAGTAACAGCTTCATTTTCAGTATCTGTAAGGTCACGACCTAACTCAGCTCGTTTGCGTGCAAAGTCATTCATCAGCGTATAGTCAACCATGCATATGTCACAGAATTCCTTATCATGAGGGCAAAGACAAACACCATCTTCTACATGCTTAATCTTCGACGTGCCAATTGAGCTAAGGCACTCTCCCATAAGATTTTCTCGACACTCATGACACAAGGCATCAGCACCTTTCTCCCATTGATGTATATTGTACTCATTTCTGTGTTTGTCTACCCTACACCCCTTGCAAATGCGTGAAATCTCATCAGAGATTTTTGTCATTTCAAAACAGACTCTACACAAGGCATCTTCACGTTTCCACTGCTTCTTTGGAAATTGATCCTTCTCCCGACTTTCCTTACACTGAGCACATGTTTTGGTGGTTGGCGGAGGAGCTTGCGCATTGCTCTCAGTACTTTCGATCGCACACTCCTGACATCTAGGTTGATCGTTCCTCCACTGGCGTTTTGAATATCCAGCCTTCGAGAGTTTTTTTCTGCAGCCTACGCAAGTTTTGGTTGGGTGATACTTATCGGGACGTGACAGCGGTTGCGACATGATGCGAAGGAGTATTGAGTATTGAAGAGTGAGGTAAAGAGTGGTGTGGACGTGTGGACTGTGGACAACAAAAAGGAGAAAGAGGTAAAAAAGGGAAGTGCAAAAGAAAAGAAAAATGACGCCTTTTTTTATAAAAAAACTATCTCGCGTTATTACTCATACTTATTCAATGTTTTTGGACAATACAACTAACTGATTGATTCGCATAAAAGCTCAGTTCTGACTAAAAATTGGCACCAAAGTTTCTATTCAGCATTTCTCGAATCAAATCCAATTCATCTTCGTCAGGCATTCCTCCGAATTCTCGACGTAAGATCTTTATCTCATTTGAGCCTTTTCCAAAGAGAGATGTCAAAGGATCAAAATTTCCATCATACATTGCTTTCGATGCAGCTGAAACCATTGCTTGTGAAAACATCTGACACTTCGTTTCAGATGACTGAAGATTGAAACGGTAGCAACCAAAGTGACCATCTGGATTTCTCACAATCAACATCAAATGATCATCTGTCAAACGATTATAAGTGTCCTCCATAATCTTAATCAAAGATTTCATATTGGATTTATAGCATTTCTTATCCTCCTTTTTGAAAAACCAATCAGGTTCGTTTGGACGATCTCCCCGAAAGTACCCTTTAGAATCAGCAACTTTGAACTGTGGTGGATTCTTCAACGCAGGGGCTACATCATTGCTCATACTGGAACTGTGAAAGTCCAATTCAAGCAGAAGTTCATTTTTTCCTTTACCAGTTTCTCTCGACACATGGACAATCTCTTTTAAGATGAAAGCATAATTATCTCTCACAAAGTCATACAATGTCTGTTCTGTAAAAAGTCGTGCAGTTTTCTCACTACTTGTCACAGGTTGACAAATGGGTTTGTGCCTTTTCCAGTCAGCAACTTGGCATTCCCTCGAGCAATAAAATGCTCCTTTGCATCTGGAACATCTCATTAAAGAATTCTGAAAGTCAAGTGAACAATCCATCTTGTTACAGTTTCTACAATATTTATACCCTTCTTTCATTCCTGAGGGCATGTTAGATTGTTTGCTTATGAAGCTACTGAATGACATGATCATTTTGAGCCTGCTGAGAAGCGCCTGATTTCGCATCGATGGTTTATCCAAAATCTCCATGACAGCCTTACCACATGGTTTATCATCTGTAAAGCACTTTTTTACGAGTGACTTGCATTTGATCAATTCGTCAAAAAACTTCAGTATTCCTGGCGTGGAGCGAGGTGATATGGCTGCGAGACGAAGAAACTGCTCCAACATTCCACACGATTCTAAAATCTTGAAGGCTTGCTCAGTTGTAGGTAATTGATCTTCAAATACAAATGTAGAAACCAACGCGTTCGCAACAAATCTGGTGATGGTTTCTGCAGAACCGAGTGGAACACTTGAAGGTGCAGATGAAAGTTTTGCAATGACTTTGAAGAAATCCATGTCATATGCCAATTTGCAGGGCATTGGTTGCATGAATAGATCAATCAATCCTCCCACCAGAACGTTTTCATACAAATACTTTAAGTCCCCAGTCTTTGACCAATTGGATGTGGGCTGTGCCATTCTGTCAATTTCAATCATGACATGTTCCATATACGCTTGTAACTCGGATGATGGTATCATGGAAAACACATCATCGTCAGCGTTATGAGCAAGAGCAGCAGCAGAACCATACAAGATGACTAATTGGTTCTCCTCTTGGGGAGTAGGTTTCTGATTCTTTCTGTTATGGATGTTATCACAAATCTGTTTCACACCCACAAGATTGCTTGTGAAGAATTCAAAGGACCCACCCGCGCAAGAACGGATGAAATGGTTTGCACCCTCCTTAGTCTCGAGGTCGACACTAGGGCCGTTGACCATATGCATTACAATCGGCATCGTGTATGAGTGGAAATGAGAAGTTTTGAAAGGAATGGACCAACAAATCTTTGGAGAAATGACAGATGTGGATGAATTCTGAGGTCTGGAATCAGGACAGGCGCGCGGCAGGATATGGTAAGTGGTAACTGGAACAAGAATACCAACAAGTCGTGGTTTATTAGCTTTCGATGAAAAAAATGATGAAATTTGGCGATTGGCGAGAGACACGCGAGGGAAAATTGCACTAAAGATTGATTCATTCATTCGGATTCATTCATTCAACAAACACTAACTTAGTAACTGCCTATAAACATTTCAACCATGGCACCTCACAATACAAAAGCACTGGAATACGAAGTATTACGAAAGAGAGGTTTCGAATCAGATGAGTCCACTTGTAGGGAAAAGATATCACAAACGATGATTCGCCGACGGCGAACCAAATCGAACCACCGTTCCAATCGACACTCAGATTTCCGTGATTCGAACGATGAATTTCATATTCGCGATATACATGACTTTTTCAATCTAATTGTTCTCATTCCAATTGTTGTGCTTGATATTCTCAACTGGAATTGGCAAAAGTTAAATGCTTCTGTCATATTTGGAAAGAAGAGCAGCATTCCATTCGAAATGGCATTTGCTGGGGAATACTTTGATATATTTTTTAATATGTTCACTGGATACATTATCATAGATTCACTTTGGATAGTATTGGACCCTCGATCTGTTAAGAGTCCCAGTATGATCCTTAAACATCACATTGCTGTTCTTCTGTACCTCATCATTCCAACGTTGTATCCAAAGCTAAATTTTATGATGGCAATTTTAGTCAGTGTGGAATTAAATACTTGGTTCTTAATTGCACGTCGAGTATACAACAAACAGGGGTTGAAGCCATGGAAAGTGAGGATTCCAATTTTACCCGCCATTCACATCAAATTTCTTTCCATTTGTTTCTATGCTTCATGGTTCGCGATCCGCGTGGTACTTTATCCATATGTATACTATATTTTTTACCGTATGTGGAATGGAACATATTTAATTCAAAATGATATTCCTCTGTGGGCTATGGGAGCTTCGATCATCTTTCACACAGGACTTTGTTTTCTCAACTGCTCATGGACACTAGACCTTTGTCGTTCTAAACTTCGGCAATGGAACTACAATGGCACGACAGATACAATTTCATCGGGATTATAGTAATGAATATATTTTTTCTATATGTTTTAATGTTATTTTAAAAAATACATTATGTCAGTGTTTCAATTGGTACCATTCTTCAGTTTCAACGCCAGCTTTGTGTTAACTTTCTGCCATCTTTCTATGGTGTTATTGGCCTTCCTTAGTTCTGAGTTCAATCTTTCAATTTCATTTTCAAGCAATTGAGTTTCCCCTGAGTTATCATGGTGTGTATTGTCTCTTTCCACCTCATCGTCATTTACTTTACTTTTCTTCCTTGTATCATGTGTATTCAGTTCTGAATTAGATGGAATACATGACAGACTTCGCTTGCTAGAATAGATTGCTGATGACTCTGTATCAAACGTAATATGGCTCTGGTTTGTTATGATTTTGGTCAAATATCCAACAGTATCATTCTTCTCATTGTCAAGCATTTGAGATTTTGGAAAGCGTTGGAATGGTCTAATCAGATTCACGAGACTATTTGAATTCTGTTTTACGGATTTTGTAGAATGGGTGATAAATATACCACTTGATTCCTTTGACTCAATAGTTTCTCTTGGGACTATAAGAATGTTGGAACAAGGACACTTTTTTTGAGTGTTTTCTGTTCCAAGCATTCCGGAAGTAGTCCAAGGGTGTAAAGTTCTTATACAAATTCTGAAGCGAAGATCCCACATACAAATGGCTCCATTTTCATCTCCACTTATTAGCATCGTGCTACTTCCATGATCCTCGACTAATGCAAGACTGGTTACAGTGGATTCGTGATTTCTCAATTCACATATAAAACTGCTGCTTCCGCTGTTGTTCTTTACTGCACCTAACATCGTTTCTTCCAAGAGAGTTCCACTTAAACTTGGACCTCGTAAGTCCATATTCGATTTCGAATTACTTATAGCAGTCGCACTTTCTGCTGTTGTAGCAATTGCGTACGAATCCATATCGACACAGAATATTGTACCATCATTTGATCCAAGATAGAGACGATGACCACTGCTATCAGAAGTTACCGCCGTTATTGCAGAAGGCATTTGTATTTTTGCTAGTGTTATACCACTGAACAACTCCATAATGATAACATGTCTATCTTGAGAAGTTGAAACAATCCGTGATGATGGTAGTGCGTGTAATGCGGATACTGGAAGTTGATGCTCTGACCAAGTCCTCACAGGTTTCAATGATGCATTTCCATCTTTATATGACACACTATGATCCTCTTCTTCTGATACAATATCCATAAGACTCCACATATTGACAATCCCATCCGCCCCACCAGTGATAAGGTACGATCCACAATCTGAAAATATGACACTTTGTACGGCCCTATAGTGAGCCGACCATATTCTCAAAAGTTCACCATCTTGAAGGAGTGACCAACAATAACATTGACCTGATCTTCCAGCTCCAATGGCATAATTACCACATCTGCTCACGATGATTCCACCTTCCATGTACTCAGGAACACGACATCTCCATTTCGGAGAAGAGGTTGATCCTTGTACGACCAAATGCGCATGCATATCATCTTTATGTTTACCACCATATGCTATATATAACATATCATGAGTACTGTATGAAATACATAGTTTATCCAATGGAACAGGCGAAAAAGAGTGAACGCCAACTCCAGAACCCACTTTAAGTGTTGCAGCGCCTCCATTCGCTGAGAGAACTGCTCCCGTCTGAGGATCAAGTATTTGGACTGTATCAGTAGTTTGAGACGATCCAATGACGGGAGGTGACACTCTCGCTGTTACTACACACACATGACTTGAAGGTTTGGTAGCCATGGAACTAAACCTATGTATCGTTGGGTGGAAAACGTGTATGGTTTGACAACAAAATTTGAATCAAAATGTTTTCTCAATTTTGCAATCTTTCTAAATCATTGGACCTCGCGTACCCCGACATGACGTGGAAACTTGGAGAACTCTGGATGCCCCTCACATGACGAGGGAAGGCCTTTCAAAATTCTGCCAACGAGGCAACGACGAACCTCTCGGACCTTCGACCTTCTTGATTGATTCGTCCCCCAAAGGTGACATCTTCGCGTCAAAGTTCGAATGAAAATCAAAGAATCGACTACTGAACCCATTTCATGATGCACAAAATAGAAATAAAAGCCTTCTACCTATGTTTGTGTTGCATTTATAGTCTTTGTACGGGTCGTATTCTAACCATTGAAGACTTTGGAGGTGAGAGATGTCAACGTTGAAAAAGTGTACAAAATAGATCTACTACAGTAAAACAACTTTCTCTAATTTTTTGCGTTTATTTGGTGCCAAGGTGTTTCTGACTCGCAGATCAAGAAGGGCATGAATCTTGATCTTGAGCCTATTGTCTACTCGGAATTTTTTCATTCCGACTTGAAGCATCACTCACACAAACTTAGAAATCAACGTATTTCACTAACAGCCTATGATTCTTTAGATAAAAGAAGAAGTAAAGAACAAGAGGATCAAATTATTCAAATTGCAATCAATAATACGAAAGCATTCAATTTAGCTTTACATGCTGCTTCTCCAGGAGATACCATTCTATTACATGAAAATGAATCATATTCATTTTTGGGAGGAATTCATGGTGCATACATGGATGGAGTTACAATAGATTTTGCTGGATATACTAGGTTTATATACGATCGTGCTTCATGGCCGATGAAAGATTGGGATGGAGGCATAAAGTACAATGAAACGACACAATATGTGTCTGCCATTTACATTACCAATTCCTCGAATATTGTTATTACATGCTCAGCAAAAGAAAAGGCCCTTGTCATGGTGGATTATGACACAAATCAGATATACATTGACAGTGAAAGTGGAAGTGGAGGTATCATAGATGGCCATGGCAAGAAGTGGTGGGAAGATTCTATCATTGGAGCGATTGAGGTAGAATCTCGGCCTCGCTTACTTGATATTCGAGCATGTGTCAATGTTACCATGGAACACCTAACTTTGGTGAATTCACCCTACTGGACTGTAACATTGGAGTCAATTGGTGCTGAAGTGCACCATGTAAATGTTCTTGTGGATAGAAATTATCAGCGCTCTTTGATCAATCACACAGCATTGATGGTTCCGCCTTTTTCTTCTGAAGACACTGTAGATCCAACAACAATACAACTTGTCAAGAGATATTTGAGGAAAAATGAACACCTTGAAAAGTTTCACTTTCCTGACATATTTCCATCTTGGGTTTTACAACCTCTTGATTTGAATACGGACGGGATTGACCCAGTTGGTAGAGATATATACATACATGATTGTATAATTCTTAATGATGATGATAGCGTAGCTGTGAAACCTCCACTGCATGATGAAAAGGGCGCAGTTCTCAATAATACTATTCATTACAATTGCACTGGAAATATTACGATAGAAAATGTGGTACTTACTGGATTTGGAGCTAGTATTGGTAGTGTTGGACCAACAACGAATCATCCTTGTGTAGATGGTGTCATATTCAAAAATATTACCATGCCTGGGACAGGAAAAGGAATATATATTAAGTCAAATCAATCTACTTGTAGACCCAATGAGTCTTCCAGAATTGCAAATATATTGTAAGTTTATACTGTACCTCATGCGAAAGTGATGTGTTATGGCAAATCAAATCATGAACCTCTTTCGACTGACTCATAATTTTTTCATATAGGTACGAAGACATTCATATAAAAGACTGTATTTGGTGGCCTATCTTTATTGGTCCTCAACAACAGCATGAGCCTCATCAATCGCTGAATGGGGCTTGTTCTCTTGAATATCCTCTAGAAGGCTCTCAATGCCCGACTCAGGGATGCACAACATTTGAGAACATCACTCTGCGTAATGTTCTCATTGAGGATCCTCTATTGTCACCAGGTGTAATATTGGGAAATTCAACTAATTATATGAAAAATATGATATTTGAAAATGTGACTATGAAAATTCCCATTCGCCATTACCTTACTCATGGTCGATTTCCATTTCATCGACTGAAATTTCCATTCGACGGTAAATACAAATGTGAAAATGTGGTGGGGACATGCAAAGATTGCTATCCAGTTCCTGATTGTCTCAAAGTAATTCATGACTAGTGTGGTATATTATAATGTAATAACTATTTTTGTTATTCATTGTTGTTTATCCTTTGTCATTGGCTTGTGATGAAAATCAAAACGTGTTGTTGGTTGATGCGCGTCGTTGCGCGTTCGAGTTCGCATGTGTTTGCATGTTGCAGGCAGAGGGTTTAGGGCTGATACGGATACAGGAGGCAGTACACAGTACAGCAGACAGCAGTACATCTTCTTTCGTCTTGATGTTAAATGTGCATTTACATTGCCACTGTAGCAGAATAAATCGAAGAAGGAGAAAGGTATACCAATAATGGACTCCACAGATAAAGAGACCGAAAGCAATATGGAGGAAACGGAGTTTAGCTCGAAGATGACATCAATGACTCCCTCAATTTCATCAAGTCATTTCAGTGTCGCAGAGTTAAAATCAAGAGCGAAGCTCAAAGGTAAAGCAAATGCAAATATCAACAAAAGTAAAAGAAAAATTAATGAAATGGGTGCCAAAGAGATTGATGATAGCGTCGTAGATGTGGCGGGAAATGCTGAAAGAAGAGTATCCAATTCAGAAATGATATCAGAAACGTTTCCCATCCCTCCACTATCTTCTTTAAATGAAAATGAACCGGACCACACTTCCAATAAAAGCTCGCACCATACTCATACTTATCGAAGAACCAGTCGAAATGGTAGTGGATCAAGCAAACGTAAACCATCTGATGGAGCCGATTCTATGTCTTCAGCGAGTACGTTGGTACGAGAAAGCTTAATACTGAAGAAAAGGCTTAAAATTGGGCAAAATGTGCTTATTCCTGCAAAATCAACTTTCATGGATTCGGATCGAAGGATTTCTATCGATGAGACTCACAGAGACTCGGTTTACGTGAATGCGAAAGGGTTCCCTCCAGGCCAAGGAATGACTGTAGCAGAGCGACACGGACCATACATTTTTGTTCTTGCAGAGATCGTGAAACTTCATTTTGAAAATTATTTTGTTAATTACAGTGTAAAGCGACACGACACACATAGGGTTGAAAAGATAGATAGAGGTGAGTAATAATGATGTAGATTTATGCTTATTTCATCTTAAAACACAGATACATAACATAACTTGCAACCATTAGAATCAATCATCACTATTGCTGCTGGATCGTCTGGTGAGTCTGCCGCATTGGTTGCTGCCAACCAAAAACCTGCTATCATGGATGAGCAAAATCTGAAGAGAAAATGGTTTGATAACGTGTATTTTATCAAGTTCCATGAATCCTGGCGAAATGTATGTGATACTTGTACTACGTTCTGCAAAGACCATGCACATCGATTTGTAACTGGTAAACCACCATATCGAGTTGAATTCCATTTTACCACAGTGAACTTCCTTGTCGTATGTTCCCTTATAGTTGCTTTTCTCGAAAAAATTTACCATTCATTTTTACCAAATGAAGCGGAAAAGGCTGTTGCAGTCATTTTGTGGTGAGTATTTGTGTAAATTGCCATCGTATGAGATCAAATGAGTTATTCTTACCTTTTTATATCATTAGCATCGCATGGTTTGCTCTAGTCGTGGAGCTTATTTTTGAGGTAATTAATAGACCTCAAAATTATTCATCCTTACTCGAAGGCGAGCGCGCTTTTTTGCCGAGCACAGTCAGGTATATAAATAGATTCCATTTTGTGTTTGAAGTGCTTGCTTTAGGATTCGCCCTTCCTGATTGGCTTGGAAAGATGGTTGTTATGGATGATTCCTTTCAATTCGCAACTATAGCTGTGGAAGCCAGCGTAGGTAGTTCTACTGCAGCATTCATCTCAGGTCACTTTAAGCTCATGCTTAGTAGACTCCGCCTCTTTGGTCTTTTTCGACACCGTAGGAATTATTGGATTCGACTACAAAGTAAAGATCATGAAATGGAACGTGGTGAATCCAATCCAAATGATAATGATTTGCATTTAAGAAACGCATCGAGTATATCAACCGCATTGCTTCTGATTACTTCTCAGAGGGCTTTACTTCTCTTGTAAGTGTTTTCTCTTTTGCCTTCGTCAATATATATTTGTATGATCACTCATTTTTATGGATTTTTCGAAGAATCTTCATCACTAGTGTCATACCATATCTAGCATCTCCTGCCGACGGAGGGCGTGATCGATCTATGTATCAAATGACCAATTATCTCGGTCGTATCAACCAAAGATTTATCAATGCTACAAGCGAAGAAGAATGTGCAGTATTCAATAATACTGTGATATCATGGCTTCATGCGGAAAACTATGACATGAGAGACACGTCTTTTGCAGAGGAGAAGAATAGAATTGTTTGGCTGAAAATTGACCCACCAAGATGTGGATGGCCCACTGACGGGGTTTTACAGAACGCCCAACTCAGTATTCCATGTTCTGACTGGAATTCAAATAATCTGGTAGACCTCGAAACCTCTTGCGAAATTAGACACTCGTATTTATATACGGTAGCTCAAAAATCTGATTCTACATATACGGAAGTTGTTTACAACTTATCAGAAACAATCGTAAACATTGCTTTTCGATCGTTCATTCTTCAAGTGGCTATACTAGGTTTTGGTCTCCTTTTTCTTGGGGTCCTTCGCTCAGACGCCATTAATTTGGTAATTGCACCCTTGCGGAAAATGTTAAGTATCGTTCTTTTGTATTCTGAAAATCCACTTGTTGAGGGACCTACTTCACAGACTAGTGACGATGATGACGACAAAGAAGGTTCTTTTAGTCGATTAAAAAATAAACAGCTTGGTGCATATGAAACCGAACAACTTATCGCAGCTACAACAAAGATTACCGATTTACTAAGAAAATGCTGGGGCGTTGCAGGAGCAGGTATTATATCTGCGAACTTAGCGAGAAATAAGCAATGCAACAATACAGTTGTTTTTAATCCAACAGTACCCGGGAAACGCGTTCATGCTATTTTTGGATTCGCTGGGATCAATGACTTTAGTTTCCTTCTTCGGTCTCTAGGCAAGGATGTTATGAATCTGATTAACGATGTCGCACAAGTTGTTCACAACGAAGGTAAATGTTTTGTAATTTCTCTTTGAATCAAAAGTAATTTATATCTAACTTTGCGCCCATACCAGTGTATCGATGGGGTTTTGGTGAATCGGGACAGTGTAACAAAAACTTAGGTGCATCTTTCTTACTAGTGTATCGCATTGGAGACTGTCAAGAGGTGTTTGAGAGACATGCGGCAGCAAAAGATGTTATTTTTTCTTTGGGGGAAAAGAAGTCTATTTCTACTTCAAATATTATGGAAATGGAAAACGTGCATCTGAGTTCTCTCCCAGGTATCCATGCATTTGCGGATCGCGCACTTTTGGGGATGCTGAAGTCATTTGCAGGAATACATCGAGAGCAATCTATCAAAGCGTGGGAAAATGATTATCGGCTTGGAGCAGGGGTTGGTGCGTACTCAGTGGAAATGAGTTTTGGTTTGGACGCAGGATGGGCTATGGAAGGAGCTGTGGGCAGCTCTTACAAAATAGATGCTACTTATTTATCTCCACATGTAAATATGGCTTCAAGAATGATGGCTGCATGCAAACAATACAATCTCACAATTTTATTCACCGAAAATGTCGCGGAACTTCTTTCAACTGAAGCTAATAATGTAGTTCGTCATATTGATACTGTAACAGTGAAGGGAAGTTCTGAACCAATGAAAATATTTACCTATGATGCACGTCACAAAGGCAATGATTTCTTTTTACACAACCGTTCAGATAAGGACGCTGATAAGGATGCGATGAACTGCTCTTCTTCAATTTGGAAAACTGATGCAGATCTTCGAGAAATGCGGAGTCATATCACACCTGAATTCTTAAATTCATATCGAACAGGGTTATCTCAGTATTTAAATGGATCCTTTGAGGATGCAGTGAAGTCGTTCAGGCTCGCAAACGAACTGATGATTGAATCAGTTATTGACGAGGGAAAGATTCCAAATGTGAGTGCTCTGGGCTCGAAATTATTGGATCCAGACTCAATCGATGATGATGTCCAATATTTAAGAAAAGAATTCGGTGATGGCCCATGTCAAACTTTGATTGCCTTTATCGAAAGCAAAAATTTTAAGGCACCGACAGATTGGCAAGGGTTTAGAAAACTAACATCAAAGTAATTCTTATTTTTTTTATAAACAGATTTGGCCGTTTCGGAACTTTTTTAAAAATGAGAATCAGCACGGGTGTGATCTTTTTCCACAAGGGGATCATTTTCAACTTCAACGTCCTCTTCCGAGAAGACATCAATACCCTCCCATAAATCTTTACTTTTGTGCATGAGACGATGAGAAGCGACGTTCAGTTTTCGAAATTGAACAGTTGCACCATTATGTTCAAACCTTTCATGCAGGCGCTTCACAGCCATCATACCCGACCAATCATGAATTTCAGCCTGATCAAATAAAACAGTTACATTTTTTGGTTCGTTTCGCGGATTCGGAAACAGATCCAGTAAAGGTTTGATTGAACCGAAAAAGATGGGACCTCCAACACTGTAAATGACACTACCTCCATCTTCACTAACCGCTCGTGAAAAAGTTAGCCTTGTGCCAGCATCCCACGCAAAGACTACACAAGATACTAAAATGCCGCAACCAACAGCAATGGCAAGATCAAGAAGAAGGGTCACTGCAACCACAATCAGCATAACAATTACGTCTGCTCGTTTGACTTTAGTTTCTTTGCCATAACGTAAACGAAGTTTCTGAGGTAGTAAAGCCCCCAGAACTACGACTGCACTTTCCCACTCAATAGTGAAGTATGTGACAACGAACATTACCCCAGCTAAACCAGCGACGGGGATTCGATTGATCAATGGATATGCCGCACGGATAATTATAAGCATAAAGATTGCAGCGACAGTAGAAGACAATCTTGTAAAACCTCCACTGTGAATGTTCATCATACTCTGACCAATGGTAGTGCAACCGCCCATACCACCAAACATACCACTTACAAACTGACCAAGGCCTTGTCCAATGGCTTCCCGATTTCCGTTCCCTTTCGTGTTTGTCATTTCATCAATCAACTCTAAAGTCAATAAAGACTCAAGAAGTCCAATGGCGGCTGCCGTTATGGCCACTGGGAATATAACCCCTAACGTCTTTCCATTTAATGGTGGCATGTTGGATTCATACCTATCATCCACAAAGACGGGGACCGGAAACGAACTTTCGACACTTGCTAGGTCCATGACAGTGTTCGTTTTGTACCCAATCGGCCGTATAAGAGCCCACTCCAAGATTGTGGTCATGATGATTGCCGCAAGTGATGCTGGGATTGCCTTTGTAAGTCTGGGAAAGTACGCATAAGTTAAGAGGGCAATTATAATATGAAAGACCATCCATCCAGCCATGGTAGAATCAACCCAATCCCAACCATTTGTAAAAGGTGCAGCGAATCCACCTAATTCCATTAGGTTACGTCGTTCGTCTTTTACGTCGTTCGTCTTGTTCAGTTGTGCATCTGGACGGATCTTGAAAATATTGAATTGTGCTACACCAATAACGATGCCAAGACTATTTCATTATGATAAAATAACATTGTATCATTTAGAATGATTGCAAGAATAGAATCATAAAAGGCATTGTGAATGGAGGAACTCACCCATTGCAAAATCCAACCATGACTGGATGTGGAATCATTCGTACCAAAACTCCAAGTCTTAAACATCCAAACAATATTTGAATCAAACCAGCTAACATGATGGCATAGAACATGTAACCGATACCATAGTCTTCTACAATCTTTGGTAGAACAATTGCCACACTAATGTTTTTATATAGGTGTCGAATATGGGGTGTGAGAAAATGTGGGAGTTGGAAGTCTATCGAACATCCAGAGTTCATTGTAGGCGATATACATACATACAAAACTTACGCTCCTGTTGACCCAGCTATCATACCTGGCCTTCCACCACAAAGGGAAGTAATGATGCCCATAATCCACGCACTTTGAAGTCCCACAGCCGGTTCAACACCTGCGACAAAAGAAAAGGAGACAGCCTCAGGAACTTGTGCCAATGCCACAGTAATTCCAGATAGAATTTGAGCCTTATTGGTCAAGAGCCACGACCAAGTTAGTTCAAAAAACGATGTGATGGAAGTAGTTCGACGCCAACAAGTTACATCTCCGACGGGGAATGCATAGGCAGGTCTTGCACCTAACGGCTCACTGTCTAGTTCTGGAAATGCAGAAGGTTGAGAGGACGAATCAAATTTCTCGAGTTTGAAAGATTCTTGAGAATTTAAGGCTTTGATTTCATCTTGATCTCCGTTTTCGATATCAGAGTTTCGATTGAGGTCGCTCATGAGGAATAGGAATGCAATAAATGTGATATATGACGACACGAAGAGGTTATGTGTTGTTACTTGTTGTAATTGTATTCGTTGCGTCATCCTTCGCAATTTTAAATTTGGCGGGGGGTGATTGGGGCCTATCCACGTGTGGTGGTGAAATAAGCATAAATGAGAATTATGGTACTAGGATAGTACATACCTTATTCAAAACATATCTACAAAACATAGACTTATCTACTTGTGTGTTTCAGTTCTATGCCATCGACAATAAACGAACAAAACTCGAATGGCATAGTTGATGATATGGCCAATAAAGCATTGGAGATAGACCCACTGACTCATTCTCTTCCACTTCCAGATTCTGCTATACAATCTTCTTCAGATATTATCTTAAGTAGGAGAAAAGATAACAAAACACACGAATTTCTCAAAACAATAGCAGGAGTCGCCGGAAATATATTAGAATGGTACGATTTTGCTGTATTTGGATATTTCTCAGATGTTCTTGGAAGAGTATTTTTTCCACCCAATCAAGAAGGACATAGTGCCATGATTGAGAGTTTTGCAGTTTTTGGACTTGCTTTTTTGTGTAGACCGATTGGTGGTATGATTCTTGGATACATCGGTGATACGTATGGAAGAAAGCGTGCATTAGAAATTAGTATATTCCTTATGGCATTTCCAACATTTACCATGGGATGCTTACCATCGTATGAACATGTCGGTGTATGGGCCATTGTTTTGTTGACTCTGGTGAGAATGCTGCAAGGCTTATCCGTGGGAGGTCAACTTGTGTCATCACTTGTTTTCACATTGGAAAATAACCCACAAGCTAAGTGGGGTTTATATGGAAGTTATGTCATGGCAGCTGCAAACTTTGGAACATTGCTTGGAGGTCTTATGTCATTCTCAATGAGAAAACTTTTAACAGAGGAACAGCTTTTCTCTTGGGGATGGCGAGTGCCATTTCTATCAGGAATTCTTGTGAGTGCTTGTGGATTGTACCTTAGATATAGCTGCGAAGATGATTCCGTTCAACACCATTGTGAACCTTCAAGTAAAAACAATCCAATCCGTGCTGCATTTGGAAAAGGAAATCGTCGAGGACTATTATCAGCTAGTTTGGTTCCGATGCTTTGGTCTGCAGGATTCTATCTGAGTTTTGTATGGATGGCAACATTTATGGATAGTCTCATTGATAGTCCTGTTCCAAATGCATTTGGGGTCAATTCAGCAGCTCTATTTATAAGTGTTTGCTTGTTATTCCCACTAGCTGGAATACTGTCCGATAGAATAGGGAGACGGAAGGTCATGTTTCTAGGCGGTTGCGCAATGGGTATATTATCACCATTTATGATGATTGCAATATCACAAGGAAATGCTGCGAAAGCTTTCTTTTGTCAAACAATTATGGGAATTAGTTTGTCTCTGTGGGGTGCACCAAGTAAGTTGATGTACTATATTTGTTCATTTCGGCGTCATTTCAATGCTAACGCATCGCATATATATATATACATCATTCTTCAGTGTGCGCATGGCTCGTGGAAAGTTTTCCAGTGTCTATGCGATTGACTTCTGTAGCAGTTGGATACAACCTAGCTCAAGGTATGGTTTGTACTGTCTTCGGATTATTTTGTATTCTTATTTTTATGTATTCTCTCAAAGTTGCTACGTCTATTCAGCTATTATTGGTGGATCATCTCCTGCGTTAGCAACTTGGCTAGTTGATAATTACGGTATACATTCACCAGGCTTTATGATATCTGCCATAGCATGCATTTCACTTTTAGGTTTATTTGTTGCTCCAACACAAGAGCTCCATGAGACGCAAATGCAATCTTTACATCAACCCGATTCTGATCTATTTCTAACATATGACGATAAAAACAACGAAGATGACGATGTCTCATTTGAAAGTGTAAATGAATCTGAACTTGTGTAATTGTGTTTAGCAAAAGCTTTTCTATTTTACAGCAATATTTTGTACTAATCAGAATACGAGTGATACCACTACGATTCATTCATTCATCTATCAAGTAAATCATCGATACGATAATTTTTCAAGCCCACTTAATTGTTTACTGACCAGGTATGCTTACATTCGGGGCATTCATAAAAGACTGTTTGGCCTTCATCCACACTCCTCATTTGAACAGTGTAAAATCCAACCTCAGGTGCACCACATCTCACACATGGTTCTTCCACTGTTGCACGGGTTGGTTCTTTAGATGAACGCAATGCTTGTTGTTCTTCATCACTTTTAGCCCACATTGGGACGGCTTTATCCGAGGAAAATGTAACAGATGTCGGTAACACCGTCATGGATGATAAGTTGGATCTGTATTCACATACGCCACATGTTATGGTTCCACTAGCATTAACCGTTAAGGTCGCGTGGCAACAAGGACAAAAAGGCCAACCCATTGGAATTAGTTAGTAAGTAGAGTCGATGTACAGCTAATTGGCTCTCTCAGGAGGTGGATGTGTTGCGATGATTTGTTGCTTTTGTTGGTCTCTTTTTCTACGAGCCGACTGGTCTCTGGTTCGTAGTTGGTAGGACTGGCTGTCAGAAACACCCAACTATTCACGGAATACATTATTTGTTCGTCGATGTTCAATGTCAAACAGAGAGGCCAACCAGAGTTTCATCCGTTACTACTTTGTAACTGTAACTTTGAATGTTTTCTTCTATATTCAAATCCAGTCGAAGTAAAAGTGTGTCATCCAGGTTCTCTACTCCAAAATATTCATGAGGGATATATGTATATCCTTTGGAGAAATACATTTCTTTTGCTTTTACATTATTGTGTTTCTCCACTCTGAGATAGATATTTCCATGTCCCCATATTTTAGCTTGTTCTTCACAAGTATCCAAAAGAGATGTCGCAATACCTTTCCTTCTATAATGTGAATGCACTGCCAAGTCAGAAAGATATGGCCTTGGTGGTTCACTGGGTCCCATTTTTAATGGAACTCTATCATCCAAGTCAACAAATCCAACAATCATTTCTTCTCCAGATGCCTTTCTTTCCTTTAAACTGACTGCAACAAACATGGCATGATCTTGATGACCATCATCAGGAAAATTATTCATATATCGACGAATTTCAGATTGAACGAGATACGGACGAATATCATATGACGGGTTTGAAAATGCATCTACTTCAATTTCGACTATCTGCGGGATATCTTCCTTCATTGCGGGTCTAATATAAAATGTTGAAGTTGTGTCATTCGAATATACATTCGTTTGATCTTTAAAGAAGAAATGTTCCGTGTTGGTTGTAACAGACATGGTACCCCAATTGCTTGAGGATGAAAAAAAGCAGACTGTCTTTGGAGTATTCATTTGATAGATTACTGGATGGAATCCACATATCCCCACAATCATGATCAAAAGTATGCAAATATGCAGTTCCATTTTGCATTCTATGTTTGTTGAGTGACTTTCTTGTGCGTGTTTCGTGTGAAAAAGTTGAAAGTTTTTAGCATTCTTCATCTTCCGCTGCTCTTCTTGCAGCATTCGAAATCCTTTTGGTTCCTTCAAGGTTAATAAATGGCGGGACGCTTACGTAAGTTGAGGTATCTTTCCAGTAAAAATCCAGATAGAGTTTTTGCGCTTGAAAAAACGAGCCCCAACGATCTATGGGGGTGGGGAGTCAACAGTCTACGTACCAGTACGAGTGATTTCAAGACATCTATATATCTAATACCATGATGAAGCTCGTTCTTACCGCTGCCCTCCTCTCTTCCGCTACTGCCTTCAGCCCCGCCACCTTCGGAGTTCGTAATACCGCTCTCAGAGCTGAATACGATCTTGACTTCGGAAAGAAGAACGGATATGTGCGAGCCCCTGGACCTGATGGCGGACAGGGACAATTTGGAGCTGTTTCTCCTAACGACTGGCGTGTGCCCGGAACCTCTCCTATTGGACAGACCTCCTACAAGGGAGCTGCCGATGGAGGTGACGAGCCTTGGTTCTCTGAGGCCGTTTCCACCGTTTCCCTCGACCTTAAGAAGGCGGAGGACACACTTATGGCATTCACCAAGGAGGCCGCCGACTTCAAGATGGAGGCTTTCGCCGCCACTAAGCCTTATGAGTTCACCTCCAAGGATGCTGCTTTCAAGGAACTTGTAGGAAAGATGGGATATTCTGCTTTCCTTGAGGCCACCGAGAAAGTCCTTGCCAAGAACTGGGATGCTCTTCACCCTGCTCCAAAGGCCGAAGAGTAAACCTTTTCTAGTCTAATAGGAATCAACGTAGCTTTAGGAGAAGACAGGTTATATTCATCTGGATGGATGCATGGCTTATACATTTTAGATGAAGTTTTTTAATCAAAATATTTACTTTACAACTTGGGGAAGCAACGAAGATTTGCTGAACCGAACATTTTACCTGCGACTGCTTGATTCGCAGTCTCAGTGATTCTTTTTTACAAGCAATATTTGTAATATAAAATAGAAACACATGGTTGCTTTTGTGAATGCTCTTTTAGTTGGTTTAAATTCTATATTCTATTGATCTTCTATTGGAAGGAACCAAGGTCATCATGGTAAGAAGTGTTCAACGCATCAGAATCACCTTGATTCCATGTCATGCTTTGTGCTGTTAACAAGGATTTACGTAGTCCCATATGATCGTCTGGAACTTTACGCAATAATTCCTTCCAGTCCTCCAATACATTGTTACGAGTGTATATAATATCAGTAGCAATCTTCAGGGGATCAATTAGTTCCATATGACGGCCATCATTGGTGTTCCTAAGTGACGGGGTGCACAACAACAATTCTTCCATAAAATCATCAGCGCGCCCATAACGTTTGGGTCCGTCAAAGTGGGAATCCAATCGTTCATAGAAGAAATCCTTGAGCCAGTTGAATGAAACTTGCTTCTCTTCTCCAGAAGTCTTGTAATCGCGTAAAACTCTCAGTATACTCTCATGGAGAGATAATAAGAACAGTAAATCATAGCTACCCTGACGGATGGGAGAGGATTTGACAGGTTCCAACGATACAGAGTTCACAAAAAGAACAATGGCGTTTCGTTGAAATGCTGACTCAGTTTCACCTCTGTCTTCAGTTTTATCTCGAACTTCAGTTTCATAAATAGACATTACTATCAAGAGTATAAGGTAGTTATTTGATAAAGTTAGTCGCTTTTCATCTCCAAAAACAATATGAAATAAAAAAACATCAGAATAGATTGATTCAAGACTACCTACTTTGGTCATTTGCAAGTCGAATAACATCTAAGTCATTTAAAAATTCCTTTGAGATTTGTTCTCGGACAGACATAATGCGATGGACAAGGGACTGAGGATCAATATCAATAGGTACTTCAATCATCTTATCTCTCTGAATAAATGGATTATTTTTGGATCCACCTCCATGACCCTAGAAGAGACAAGATTGATGAATGAATAACATGTTTGTTATCGTATGGCGTAAGAGCATTTGTAACATGTAGTATACACCGGTACTTACCGAATATCTCCCTCTTGCTTGAATGATAATTCTCTCTTTTGGTAATTTCATCATGTCTAGAAAGTATTGATCCCATGTTTCAAATTGAGTTTGATTGAAAGCTCCTGTCCCGTGGTATTCTATCAAACGATTCGCACCAAGAAATCTCTCAATCCAGTCGCTGGTATGTGGATCACGCAAATCATTCAGCAGAAACATAAACGACTGCAACGATCTTTGTGTTAAAAAATGGAGAATACATGTTCGTTTCATGTTTTGTAGCATAGCGTATTCTCTGTCAACTTCCTCATTCTCATCTTTGAATGAGAAAGACTCTGTCCGTTTTGAATAGATTTGATAGCGTCTATGGCTTATCGGAGTAAAAGGAGTACTAATTCCAATAGATATAACTAGGATGAATACCAATAGCGAATTCATCTGGTTACGATTGGCGATACAAGATAATGATCAATGCGAAAAATTTAGGTAATAAAAAATTCTTTTGTATTTTGTGTTTATGTTGACATCAGCGTTCGTTCATCTTGCGGCAAAATTGATAAACTGACTCACTCTGTGTGTATCCATCTAACGCTACTTTTTGCATCACAAATCACAAGCGTCCTCAGCAAAAACGACGCTGTCATCTATCTTGTTTCTATTGATCCTGAGTATAACGAGCTGTAAAATGCGGAAGATCGAATATATATCCATTATATATTCGCAAAAAATCTTCTCCTAATCCATTCAGGAAAAGAAAGATTTTCTATTCAAAATCACCTGATTTGGTAGCTTGCACTTCTGTCTCCACTTGATTTTTAGAATTGCTTGATATAGGCTGTCCCCATCTCGCCATTTGACGAATCCAAATTTCCTGTCGAATGATCTGATGTTCAGTTGATACATTGGTCATAACCTCCTTCCACTCCTTTGCGATTACTTCACGCTGGTCTATGATGTCCTCCGCTATTGCAAGAGGGTCAATGAATCCCATTTTTCCACCAGGAAGCGATTTAAGCAAAGGACCTGTTCCTAGTAACTCATCCATAAAGTCATCAGCTCGACCGAAGCTTTGATCTCCGTCAAAGTAATCTTTAATTTTCTTGGTATAGAATTCTTTCAGCCAGGCAAAAGATACTTCCTTGTTCTCGCCTGATTTTTTGTAAGAATTGAGAACTCTGTGGATACTTTCTTGCGTAGTTAGTAATAATAGCAGATCAAAGTTCGAAGCCCTCAATGGGGATGAGTACATGTCGTTGAAAGATTGGTGATTGTTCAATAGATAAACTGTATGTCTCTCAAATTTCTGTACTGTTCTCTGACCAAAGTTGAAATCTCCAGATACTTGTCCAACTCCTCCTAAGGTCTCAAATCCTTCTCTATTTCCTTCATTTTCTGATTTCATTTCGGTATCTGTTTTCTGTTGTTCATTGTCTCGTTCATTCTTGTTCCTTTCGACATACGAAGCTAAAATCTTTTGGTTTACGGATACGATAAGATCAAGGTCTGAAATCCATTCATCTGCAATCTTTTGTCTGACGCTAAGAATCCTGTTTGCAAGTGAAGGAGGATCAATATCAATTTCAATTTTGATTGCATTATCCTCTTCGGGCATCACATCCTTTGATAGGAACACCTAGTAGAAAAGAAAAGAAGGGTTCGGTTAAAAAAAAACATCAGAATTTCGAAGACACGAAGCCACGTCACGTGACGTAGTACAGCCCCCGAACATTTTGAAAAAGAAAACAATGCTACTCTCACCTCTTTTTTCTGTTGTGCTTTTCTCTTCTTCTTGTCGGAACGATGCTTCTTCTGAACTTTTTCTACGACAATATTCTTTTTGTCATTCTTATTAGGTGCACTTGATTTCATGGACATTTCAGTCTTGGCGGATAATGCATCAAGATAACCACCACCGTTGTTCCTTGGAACTTTTGGCGTAGGAGGAGTGTATTTTTGAACTTGATTATTCGACAGTGAGTTCACAAATGAGTTGATGGTTCGTCTTGTTTTTCTCTGTTGCATTTCTACTACAACAACATCAGATGGAGCATCCATCATCTCATTCAGCACAGAGTCCCAGAAAGCAAATCTCTTCAGGTCTAGAGCACCAAGTCCATGATAGCTAAGGAGCATTCCGTTACACCCCAGGAAATCTTCAATCCATGATACAGTATGAGGATCTCTAATCTGTTTTAACAGAAAAACGAACGATTGGATTGATCTTTGGGTCAAGAAATTTTTAGGACAAGTTCTGGCATCAAAATGCTTTGACTTCTCGTCAGAGGTTGCAAAAACAGCGCTCGAATGCTGCAGCTTACTAAATTTGATTCCACTGGTAATAAATGCATTTGCATTGGATACGAAGACAAAGCTAAAGACACCGTTTAACAATTTCATTGTTTTGTATCGAAGACAGTTTCTGATATTTTGTGTTCTGATTTTTTGTTCTGTTCCGTTCTCCGTTCTTTGCGATTTACCGATCCGACTGGGTGCACAAATGAGAACCAAGAAGTTTTTTTTCGAAAAATGCGCCCGGGGACGCGTTTTCGACACAAGGCACAACTTATAACAAATACATAGATCACCTGCTTATTCATTCATATAACTTTATTATTATTATTCCTTTAAAGATAAGAGTAAATGAATTGTGGATGTTCCTTCAAAATTGGGAGAATAGTCCAGGATGGAACACATTCTCGACCTTTAGTTTTATCTCGATTCGACAAATCTGAGTTCTATGCACAATATGTCCTTAGCCGAAACAGTCTTCTTGTCCCGTAAAATGATCCAAGATGGAATCGACTTCGATCTTTATCTTTTCTTCGGTTGAACGCAACACCAATACGCCCAATTACAAACGAGTAGGTAATAAATGCTGATGAATCGATCAAAACTGCGAAATGGAATCAAGTTTATCGATGTCAAGTTCCATTTTGAACTCTTTTCCAATGTTCGATGATGTCGATCAAAGCATTCGCCAATATTCCTTCAATGACCTTCACTACTTAGTCAATATCAATATATATATTTGATGATTATGAGTTATAGATTGATAGCATTTACGCAAAATTAGTACAAATCCGTACCCGAAAAATTTCAATTTCGGTAAGCTTTTCGTTCTTTTTTATGTATCACAACTCATTTTTACAGGTCATCATCAGACTCAGTTTTAGTGTTTTCTTGTTGAAAATTCACCCCAGTTATATCTCTGTATTGTTTTACTTCCATTTCAAGATTTGCAATAGCATTCGAAAGATGAGAATTCTTACGAATGAGCTCGTCCCATCTTTGATTCAAAGCACTTAGTTTAGGAGCACCATTCTCTTCTTGCATCTCCTTTCTTTTGGCATTGATTTGGTCAACTTTCAGCTTTTGATCATCAAGTTTCTTCGTCATTTGCTTCAATAGTGAATCCAGACCAGCACTGTGTTCTCTCCACACTGAAGTATCAAACTCGGCCTGCAACTCAGCATTTACCAGTCTTAAACGTTCATATTCAAGTTCGACTTTACATTTCTCTATAGCCTTTTCCCATTCATCTAATGAATCACTTTTAGGTTCATAACGTTGAGAGATAATTGATTCAGAAAAATCAATCTCATCAGAACGAGCTTGACCTCCTCGAGCAATAAGTGCGTCAAATTCCGCTGCATTCAATCCAACTTTGCTATACTTAAAAAGAGGAGTAGCTTGTGCATCTTCTCCTTGTAAAGGATTCTGTAAATGCCTCAAGGCATGAGGACTTGGTTCCATAGTTTGCATTTCCTCTTCAATCAGGGTTAGAGCATAAGCTTCGTAATCAGGGTGGATGTGATCAATGTAAGGTAAGCTGTCTAATACGACATGATCTGATGAATTATCACGAATTTCTGCTGATAGTGATTGATCTGAGGATTTATGGGCTGTGATCATGCTTCTAATTACTACTTAATGCCGATACAAAGTGTAGGATGTGTGCTGTCTGTGAGTGGTTCGGTGATCGTTTGAAGAGATTGAAGAGTGGTTTGTTCACTGTGACCCTGTCCAAAATCCTA
>Ga0213868_10001201_pt1 | contig 24984 bp, 20 predicted proteins | sample PICome_9_FD_160087 | JGI IMG/M metagenome (GOLD analysis project Ga0213868, IMG submission 160087) | Coastal seawater microbial communities near Pivers Island, North Carolina, United States - PICO127 | ecosystem: Environmental > Aquatic > Marine > Coastal | place: USA: North Carolina... | reverse complement strand
GCCGGTACCAACCCGGGCTGGCCACGCCGGCGCCGTAGCCCGAAGCCTGCGTGAGCCGACGATGCGTCCACGGCACCCAAGCCGCCGCGACCTTGACCTTCGGCAACCCTCTGAGCGTGGCCGTGTCGGCCTTCGCTGCGTAGGCAGTGACATCGAGCGCAGGCACGTGCCAGGCACCGCAGATCACTGCAACCGACTCGTGTTCGTCTTTGATTGCTGCGCGAATAGCGCGCCGCATGTGGGCCTCTCGCCGCTCTTCGCCCACCGAGGTGATCGTGCCGTCGCGTGCTGCGGCCATTGCGTCAGCGACCGATTCGAAGGCTGGCGTACCGTCACCGCGATGTTCAATCACATCCTCCCACCAGCGTTCCGGGTCGGTATCCCCAGCGGAAAGCGCCAGTGCCCGTAGCGGGTCAGGTGGAGCAGCGTCGGCCACCAGTTCAGCAGCAGCGTCATCCCCATCGGCGCCTGCAAACGTGTTCGCCATCGGCAGATCGATGGCACGTACCTCAATCTCGTTCGTGTTCGCCCAAGCGATGGCCTGCCACTCCGGACTGAACGCGGCGAACGGAGCGAAGAGCGCTCGGGCTGGCGCAGCGACGACATAGCCGAGTAGCGCCACCGGCGGCACAAGGCCAGGGTCTCCGACCCAACGCAACGCCGACTGAGTATCCGCAGGCGCTTCGACCAGCACGACCGACGGTCGAATTGCGTTCAACGCTGTGACCACTGAGCGAGCCGATCCGGGGCCGTGATGCCGGATTCCCAGCAGATGCACCTTTGTTGGTGCTGTGTCAGCTTCCATCGCTGCGTCAGTCACGTGTCGAGTTGGCGGCAAGCCTCGTAGAAGTCGGCCCATTCCGGCCGTTCGGCGACCACGCCTTCGAGGTACTCCCGCCACACCACCTGGTCATGCACCGGATCGCTGACCACCGCACCAACAATCCCGCCGGCCACGTCGCCGGCCTGCAACGACCCATCTCCGAAGTGCGCGGCCAGCGCCAGACCGTTGGTCACCACCGAAATTGCTTCGGCTGTCGACAACGTGCCGGTTGGGATCTTTAGGTTGGTGCGCTGATCGTCGGTTACGCCCGACCGCAGTTCACGGAACACCGTGACGACACGCCGGATCTCATCGGCCGCAGCCGGAACTTCAGGCAACGCGAGCGCAACACCAAGTTCGGCCACCCGTCGACTGACGATGGAGATCTCTTCTTCTGTCGTTGCTGGAAGCGGCAGGACAACAGTGTTGAACCTTCGGCGAAGTGCGCTCGAGATGTCGTTGACGCCACGATCGCGGTCGTTGGCTGTGGCGATCAGGTTGAATCCGCTAACTGCGGCAATTTCGCTGTCGAGTTCTGAAATAGGCAACACTTTCTCCGACAGCACCGTGACCAGTGCGTCTTGTACTTCGGGTGGCATCCGAGTGAGTTCCTCAACACGCACGATCGCTCCACGCTCCATCCCGCGGTAGACGGGCCCAGGGACGAGCGCCGCCTTCGACGGTCCCTCGGCGAGCAACCGGGCATAGTTCCAGCCATATCGCAATGTTTCCTCTGTGGTGCCTGCGGTGCCCTGGATAAGTAGCGTGGAATCCCCGCTGATCGCTGCCGCGAGATGCTCGCTTACCCAGGTTTTGGCTGTGCCTGGCACACCGAGCAGGAGCAGCGCACGGTCAGTCGCAAGCGTCGCGACGGCAATCTCGATGAGGCGCTGCTGGCCGACGTACTTGGGTGAAATGATCGTGCCGTCGCCAAGTGTTCCGCCAAGGAGGTAGGCCACCACTGCCCACGGCGACAGGTTCCACCCGGGCGGACGGGTCCGGTCATCGACGGCGGCAAGCGCCGCAAGTTCTTGCGCGTACTGCTGCTCGGCATGCGGCCGCAGAACGTCGGCAGCTGGCGGGTCGTTAGCGATGGTCATCGGCGTTGACATTACCTAGATGTTGGACGACGGGCGCCTGACAGAAATGTGACCAGACTCTTCTCCGATTTCGAGAATCTGCTGCGACACTGGTGCTGTGGCGGTAGTGAGCATGCGTGGGGCGAAGAGGCTCCAGGACGAACTGGAGGGCTTTGCGCTTTCTTTACCTGAGGCATGGTTCGACACACCCTGGGACGAGAGCCGCGTTACGAAAGTTCGTAAACAGATTTTTGCGTTCTACGGTGATCAGAACGCGCCGAGCATCGGTGTCCGGCTAGTTGAGTCCCTCGAAGTGGCAATGGTCCTACCTGGCGCCTCCGCCATGTCATATGGGATGGGCGATGACGGCTGGACCAACGTCCCGATCCCTGGTCTTGATGACAGTGCTACCGACATGCTCCATCGATTCATTGAGGAAAGCTTTCGATCGATCGCTCCAAGAACGCTGATCGAGCAACTCGACGAAGAGCTCGCCGACTGACCATGGCACCGAGATCATCGCATCAGCTCACTGAGCATGCGCTGACGAGTGGAGGCGAGGTCAACGAGCACCGTAGCTAGCCCGTGGCCCGTCGCCATCGGGTCGATGCCGGTGAGGACATCCACCAGGTTGGTAAGTGCTTCTTGGTGAATTCGCGCGACGAGGTTTACCAGCATTGGCTTATGGCTGTGACCGAGTGATCCGGTCTGGATCGACTGCGCAAGCATCGTTCCGACTTTTGCTCCTGGCCAGTCGAGCATCTCTGCGAGTTCAGGCGCGATCGGCAGTTTGGGCAGACTGTGCAACGCCTCGGGGGTCACTGACACCGCTGAATGTCGGGGTTCGAGGTCGGGTAGATGTCCGACGAGCCATCGACCGGCGTCACCAGCTCCGACCATCACACGTGTCCGTCGAATTGCGTCGCTGCGATGGCGCAGCAGCATCGCAGGGAGCAGTTCCGGCGCAATTCGCCAGCCGTTGCTGATGAGGGTGAGCGTCCACTCATCTTCGAGTATCGGCCACGATTCTGTGATGTAATGCCAGCGCTCGATCGCTGCGGGAATACACGTTGGTCGGGCGTCGGTATCCGGCATAGCAATTTCGTCGAGGACCGGCCCAGGCACCACCCCGGCACGTCGAACGGCGGTGCACGCTGCGACCTGGGCAAGCATTCGCTCCGAGGCTGATGACCGGGCGGTATCAGCAACGAGGTCAGCCAGGGGGCCTGGCGGGGTCGGCGGATTCCTACGGTCGGTACCAAGCATCGCAACGGTCATCAGTTGCTCCCAATGTTCCTGCATTGACTCAGTCGTCACGCCGCACTCACAAACGTCGTGTTTGCTCGTGGTCCAACGTCAACGGTTCGGTCGGGCAGGTGGATTGACAGTGGGATCACGCCGTGCGGCGTCCACTCGACGGTGAGATCAACCGGCTTACCCTCAGACACAGCGAGCAGCATCGCTACCCCGGCGTCAAACGCCCGCGTGTCGGGGGCAAGGATTGGCATACTTCCGGTGTGGTCTGCCAGCGCCCATGCTCGTCCAGTTCGAGCAAGGCGAGCATGCACTGTTACCGGGACTCGATCAAGCCACGGTTCAGATGCCAACAGCACACCGACCTCAGCGCACCCGTCAGCGATTGAGCAGGCCGACGCGGCAAACTGCGCTGCAACGTTTGGGTGTATAGCTGGGTCGTGGTACCTCGTACCGACCAATGCGCGTAGCGCTGGCCCGGGGTACCGATGCAGGTCCGCGTGCAACGAGGACCCTACGGGCAAAGACGTATCGAGGCTCTGCTGGTACGCAGCGAAGGATAGCGCTAGGGCCCAGCGTCCGGAGTTCACGCCCCGCAGCCAGTGCCGTCGCACCTCGATGCGATCTTCGCGCACATCGCTGCGCCCGGCGATCATCCACTCGTCAGTGTCGGGGACTCCTGCAATGACGTCCGCCTGACGAACCTGCCAGCCAACAGTTGTCGCCACTGCGTCGGCGAGTGAGCTGGGCAGCACTTCGATTCGACGCCCGGCCTGTGCGAGCAGGTGCAGTATGCCGAGCTCAGCGAGTACGTCGTCGTGCCAGTTGGTCGATGCACCTACGAGTCCCGCAAGTCGCCTCACCCGGTTAGCCAGGCTGCCAGCCTGCGCGTCAACGAGTCTTGCCGCAAGTTGATCCCATGTTGCGTATCGAGCGAGCGATGAGTCAGCGAGTCCGGTTCTGATCCGGTCGTCGAGCCATCGGTCGAGTTCGGCTAGCCCGGCGTGCATCCGTACGACCCGATCATTGCGCGTTGCGTCGCGATCGGGTGGCGGCGCCGGCGGCGGCTGCTCGTCAACGATCACCGCGCCGTCGACGGTTGCGCTCGATCCATCCGTGGCGTCCGGCTTTCCCGGCGCACTGCCACCGCCAGACGGCTCACCAGCTTCGTTGTCTGCGGCGGCCATCGCTCTGGATGATGCGGCCCTCCGGCGTTGCAGCCACGCTTCAACATGTGATGGTGTGACGGTGTCGGCAACCTGGCCGCGAACCCAGAGCAGAAGCAGCGCCAACGCATGTTTGCACGGCGTCTGACGGCTCAGGCACGAGCATGAGAAACCGAGACGCGAATGATCGGCGATCGTGTCGTACGGTTCCGTACCACTGCCCTGGAATGATCCCCACACGCTGGTTCCAGCCACACCAAGCTGGCTCCAGCGGCTCGGTGTAGCAAGCGGCTGAGCAGCCGACATTGCCGATGCTGACGGGGCGACCGACGCGACCTGTTCGACCGACCATGCTGCGCTCACGAATCTGACAGTACCGCCTACCCATTTCGCTCTGTCGCATCGATGCTGGATGAAAACCGACTGAGCTCTGCCAGGATGAACGCGTGACGGTGCGCGTGATGACATGGAACCTCTGGTGGCGGTTTGGGCCATTCGAACAACGCCTCACGGCGATCGTCGAGACGATCCGGTCCGTTGACCCCGACATCATCTGCCTCCAGGAGGTGTGGAGCAACGACGACCGCGACGTTGCTAACGAACTCGCATCGGCGATTGATCTGCACGCCGTACGGACCGAGCCGGTCGTATGGAATGGTGAATCGTTCGGAAATGCGGTTCTCGCCCGCTGGCCGGTCGAACGGGTCGCTTCGCTTCCCTTGCCGAATGCATCTGGCGAACTCGGCCATCGTCGAGTCGTGGCTGCCGAGGTGTCGACGCCATGGGGCCTGTGGCCCGTCGCCTCAACTCATCTCGATCATCGATTCGACGCCTCGGCTTCACGCCAGGGTCAGATCCGTCATCTGCTGCAACTTGGAATTGAGTGGCGAGGCGACCCGACAACGGATCTGCCGCTGATTGTCGGAGCAGACCTTAACGCTGTCCCCGACAGCGACGAGGTGCGAATGCTCACCGGCCGCAGCCCTGGTGTCGATGGCATCGTGTTCACCGATGTGTGGGAGCAGGTCGGCAATGGGCCGGGCCACACGTGGCGTGCCGAGAACCCGTACTCGACCGACAGCGCTTGGCCGAACCGTCGTCTCGACTACCTCCTCACGTCGTGGCCACGGCCGAAGCCAGTCGGGAATCCGACTCGAGTCTGGAATGTGGCGACCGAGCCTGTTGAGGTCGACGGTGTCAGCGTGTGGCCCAGCGATCACTGCGCCGTCGTCGCAGACTTCGTGACGCCCTGACACGCAACTCACCAGCGACCGCTGACAGATCTTGTCAGCTAACGGCGAGAATTTTTCTGCGTTCAACCTTGCGTCAACGACACCGCCACTGGCTGACTGACAGCATCTGCAGCCGATTTGGCGTGGTAGCTGCTGCGGGTCAGCGGGCTGGCTTCGATGTGACCAATACCGAAGGACTCACCGATCTGCTTCCACCGCGTGAATTCGGCGGGTTTGGCATATCGGGCAATCGGGAGATGATTCGATGTGGGGCGGAGGTACTGGCCGATGGTGACGATGTCGACGCCGAGTTCGGCGAGGTCAGCTAGTAAGCCGATGATTTCGTTGTCGGTCTCACCGAGCCCTGCCATGAAGCCGGTCTTCGTGACGAGGCCAGCCTTTTTAGCTCGCGCGAGCACGCTGAGAGACCGGGCATAGCCCGCTGACGGGCGGACTGCTCGTTGGAGGCGTGCGACCGTTTCGACATTGTGGTTCATGACGTCAGGACGTGCGTCAAACAAAAGATCAAGAGATGCTTCGTCGCCTTTGGCGTCCGAAATCAGGGTCTCGATGTTGGCCGTCAAACGTCGGAGCCGGATCGCTTTAACGCAGGCCGCTACGTGCGCCATTCCGCCATCGGCAAGATCATCGCGAGCGACCATCGTCAGCACAGCATGGTCAAGCTGCATTCGGTCGATTGCTTCGGCTATACGCTCGGGCTCGTCGCTGGAGGGCAGCATCGGCTTACGGGTGTCGACCAGACAGAAGCCACACGCCCGCGTGCACCGCTCCCCCAGCACCATGAACGTCGCCGTACCGTCCGCCCAGCAGTCGGACAGGTTCGGACAGCCGGCGTCTTCGCACACGGTGACGAGGTCCAGCGAACGAATCGTCTTCTTCAACTCCATAACCTCAGCACCAAGTACGACCTTTGGCCGCAACCAGTCCGGTTTGCGCGTCTCGATCGATAAGCCGGCTGCCACGTCAACCCCGGCCTCTTCAAGGCGAACTGCAGCACGGGCGCGTGTGGTTTTGGCTTGCCCGCCCGGGCCCTCACCGCGCGAGAACGCGGCGAGGTCTCGCCCGTCGGCAGCGTGTCTCCATGCCACATCCTGTCGTTCTGCGACGCCAGCAGCCCACAGGTCTGTTGCCCAGCGGGCTACGACGGCAGCAACCTGTTCCATCGTGACGTCGATGCCCTCTTCGGCGAGCGACGTGACCGGCTTGTCCCCAATGCCGCACGGCACGATGTGTTCGCGCATGAACGTCAGGTCCGTCGCCACGTTGAGCGCAAAACCGTGCATTGTGCGCCCTTTTCTGAGCCGCACCCCAATTGCGCAAATCTTGCGTTCTCGTTTGGTCCCGGCATCGAGCCAGACTCCGGCGTAACCCTTGAGTCGTCCAGCATTTGGGACGCCGAGTTCGGTGAGCACGTTGATGATCAAGCCCTCGACGGCACAGACGTGTCCGGTAGCTCCAAGTTTGTTGTTGATATTCAGAATCGGATACCCGACGAGCTGACCTGGTCCGTGATACGTAATGTCGCCACCACGTTTGGCTGCAACAAGTTCAGCGCCTACTGCTGCGGGCTCACACTTGAGGTTGGTTGAGAGATCAGCGGTGCGGCCGTAGGTGAACACGTGCGGATGCTCGAGCAGCAGCAGATGCTGCCCGGTGCCATGCTCAAACAGCGAGGTTTGTACGGCTAAGGCCTCGTGGTAGGGAACCGTACCTAACCAACGGACACGTAGTGGATCAGCCATGGCGCACGGTCACAGCTCGGTTGACCAGTCCTTCGTCTCGAGAATCTCTTTGACCCGCTTGAGGAATCCGGCGGCGTATGCGCCGTCAAAGGCGCGGTGGTCCCAGCTCATGGCCAGGTTGCCGACCGGGTGGATGGCGATGGCTTCGCCACCGTCCGGTCCCTTTGTGACGACTGGTTTTCGGACGATTGCATCGGTCGAAATGATGCCGACCTGAGGCTGGTTGATGATCGGCATCGGGAGCACCGAGCCAGCCGAGCCGTTGTTCGAAAGCGTAAAAGTACCGCCGGAGATCTCGTCGGGGCTGAGCTTGCGATCACGAGCACGGTTTGCAAGGTCAGAGATCTCGGTTGCAATAGCACCGAGACGCTTAGTCTCGGCGTCGCGGATGACCGGCGCAAGTAAGCCTTCGTAGTCGAGGTCGACTGCAATGCCAAGATCGATAAAGTTGTGCACGACAAGATCGGTGTCGCCCACGCTCGCATTGAGATGCGGGAACTCACGCAGCCCATCAATGATCGCACGCGAAATGAACGGCAGGTAGGTGAGGTTGAAGCCGTGCTGGGTCCTCCAGTCGGCTTTGACCTTGTTGCGAACGACATCGACGTTGGCGAAGTCCACTTGGACGACGCTGAAGGCGTGTGGACTGACTGCTTTACTCATCACCATGTGAGCACCGGTGAGCTGACGGATTTTGGACAGACGGACCGAGCCGTCACGTTCGCCAGCTTCAACTGCTGGTGCGGCGGCAGTAGGTGTCCCAGGAGGCGGCGCAGCCGCAGCAGGAGCGGTCGGAGGCGTTGCTGCGGAGTCCGGGGCTGCGGCACTGGTTCCGGTGCTCTTGGCATCGATGTGATTGAGTACGTCATCGCGAGTAATGCGACCTCCGGGACCCGTTCCAGCAATGGAGTCGGGGTTGAGGCCGTTTTCATTGACGAGTCGACGAACAACCGGCGAGAGGAGGCGATTGTCTCCTGCTTTAGCGATGGTTGGCTCTGCGACCGGGGCAGGCGGAGCAGGAGCCGCAGCCGCAGCGGGTTGTGCAACAGGAGCAGGAGCAGGAGCCGCAGCCGCAGCCGCAGCGGGTTGCGCAACAGGAGCAGGAGCCGCAGCGGGTTGTGCAGCAGGATCTGCCGGTGCGGCTCCGCTAGCGTCTCCGACAACGGCGATCACAGTTCCAACGTCGACGGTGTCGCCTTCCTCGACGCGGATCTCGGTCAGCGTCCCCGACACCGGCGAGGGCACCTCGGTGTCCACTTTGTCAGTCGACACCTCAAACAACGGCTCGTCTTCGGCAACGGTGTCGCCGACGCTTTTGAACCACTGCGTGATCGTGCCTTCGGTGACGGTCTCGCCGAGCTGAGGAAGAGTGACATCTGCCATGGGGGTGTCCTTACTGGAGTCGTAACTTGTGTCGTGCTAGAGAGTTGGGCGGGCGTGGTCAGCCATTAAAACTGCGACCGGTGAGCGAGAGCACGGTTTCGCCGAACAACTCACTCAAACTTGGATGAGGCTGCAGGAATTCGGCGACGTCGTCGACGGTAGCTTCCCAGTTGACGGCCAAGTATCCGCCGGAAAGTTGCTCAGTTACCCAGGGGCCGACCATATGTACACCGAGAATCTGGCCAGCGGTGCCATCAGCATTCTTCTTGGCGATCACCTTCACGAGGCCTTCGGTTTCGCCAACGATCTGAGCGCGGCTGTTGAACTTGAACGGGTGCTTGCCGACCACAACGTCGTAGCCCGCGTCCCTCGCCTGTTGCTCGCCAGGCCCAGCCCAGGCAACTTCGGGATGACAGTAAATCGCCCATGGCACTTTGTCGTACATCACTGGCATCGGAGACTCACCGAGCAGATGCTTGATTGCGAGAATCGCCTCGGCGTAGCCAACGTGCGCTAGTTGCGGGGTGTCGATCAAGTCGCCGACGGCGTAGACGCCAGGCTCACCGGTCTCACAGAATTCATTGACCTGGACATAGCCGCGCTTGTCAACGACAACAGCCGTGCCCTCGAGACCGAGATGATCGGCCAACGGGCGGCGGCCCACAGATACCACCACAGCATCGACCTCAACGCTTTCACCGTCACCGAAGTTGACCTTCGTGCCCCCAGAATCATTCGGTTCATGACCGTTAACCATGATGCCGGTCTTCAGGGCGATCTTTTTTTTCTTGAACGAACGCTCGACAACCTTCGCAACGTCCTTATCGAGGCCGGGCAGGATTTTTGGAGCACCTTCGAGGATGGTGACTTCAGCACCGAGATCGGCGAACGTGGAAGCGAACTCGCAGCCGATAGCACCGCCACCGACGACCGCGACACGCGACGGAACGTAGTCAAGGTCGAGCACTTCATCGCTCGTCATGATCGGGCCACCACGGTCGAAGCCGGGAATGGTACGCGGAACTGATCCGGTGGCGAGGATGACGTTGGTCCCGGTGATGATTGCCTTCGAACCGTCGTTCAGCGCAACGCCGACGGTGCGACCCGGACCGAGCGAACCGGATCCGTTGAATACTTCGACGTTGCGGCCCTTGCACATCGCTGCGATGCCGCTAACGAGACCGCTGACGATGCCTTGTTTGCGCGCCTGGGTCTGTGCGAAGTCGACCGATGTCGGGCCCCCGGGATTAATCCCAAATTCTGCCGCATGATCGACGTGCCGCTTCACTGCAGCGGTCTCGAGGAACGCCTTGGCCGGAATACATCCACGGTTGAGACAGGTGCCGCCCAGTGCATCCATTTCCACGAGGGCCACGTTGAGCCCGGCGGATGCTCCGTAAAGGGCTGCGGAGTACCCGCCTGGGCCTCCACCGATCACTATGACGTCGAACTGATCACTCATTGACTATCACGGTATCGCCATCCAGCCCACCCGTCCCGCGGTACTCGCCGGTAACCGGTGGTCCGGCCACCAGGCATTTGGGAATAGCGGTTACAAGGGTTGGGCGACGGATGCTGCGGCGGCGGCGATTAGCCGATCAACTCAGTCGCCAGGTCGCTTGATTTTCGCCACGACGCAGGACCAAGACTCGGCTCGTGCCCTGACTTGCACTGATGTCGAAATCGATAACGCACTCTTGCGCAGCGACTGTGATGGCGGCACAACGACCTGCTGCCGGTGCAGCAATTGGGTCCAATCGTCGATCGCCTGTGACGAGCCGGAAGCTTTCGATACCGTCGATGTCGTCGACTCCGGAGAGGTTTACCGAAACGACGAGCCTGTTGCCGACCACGTTTGATTTGATGATGGTCACGTCAACGTCGCCAACAGTCGTCGCTTGCCCGATCGAGAGCGGGGGGCTCGTTGTCTTCTGGCTGGACAACTGGAATAGCAGCGCACCACCGGCGAGTAGAATCATCAGTGCTGTCCCGACTGAAAGCAGCAACAGGGTCCGCGTCTTCATCGCTAGAGAGGCTAGGGCCGGATCCGCGGCTGCGAGCGCGCAGCCTTCGGCTGAAGCAGACTCATCTAGATGTTGATGGTTTTGGTGACGGTGATGGTCGCGAAACGTTCGCGAAACCCAAGAGGCGCGAGCCATCTGTCGCCGGCACAAGGGTTAGGTTGATTGGGTGAAGTCATCTCAAGTGCTTGGCATCATCGCTGCGGGCAGCCTGCTATCTGTGGGCTGTAGCGATGCGTCTACAACCGATTCAGAAGCGCAGATCGAAATTTCTTCGCTGACGACAGAAGTCGTGGCCAATCCATCAACCGATGCCCTGACTGCAGAGGCAACCGGCGATGCAGCAGCCAGCGATGATGCAATTACCGAAGGTAATGCCGCCGCCGCCCCTTCGGTGCTGCAGTTCAGCGCCCCACTCGTCGGTGGTGGCGACCTCGACGCCACAACCCTGGCTGGCAAGCCCACGGTGTTCTGGTTCTGGGCTCCCACTTGAAGCACTTGCAATCGCGAAGCTCCCTCGGTCGAGGAGGCAGCAGTCAAGTTCGGTGACTCCGTCAACTTCGTCGGAGTCGCATGGACTGGTGACGATGACTCGTTTCAAGGATTCATCGACAAGCACGGTCTGACATTTCCGCAGATAAGCGATAATCCCGGCGTCATCTACGACCGCTTCGATGTGGCGTTCCAGCCCGCCATGACGATAGTGAAGACCAACGGTTCGATCGAATCGGTTGCCGGCGTGGTCAACGGCGCCTTACTCGATCAAATCATCTCCGAAGCCTGAGCCACCCCGAATTCGTCGCAACAGACCGAGTGTTGCTGTTCAGGCTCAGACTCGAGAGCACGCCTGATTCGGACTCACGAGTGGTCTCTGGCGCGATCGGGTCGTACTGTCTTCTGCATGCGAGTTGCAATTACTGGATCCTCAGGCTTGGTCGGAACTGCGCTGATGGCTCATCTCGAATCCGTCGGTCACTCTCCGGTTCGAGTCGTCCGCCGAGAGGCCTGCGACAACGAGATCAGTTGGTCACCGAACGCCGCTGCTGACCGAGAGGCTGACATAGCGGATCTTGCTGCCCAGTTGGAGGGAATCGACGCTGTCGTGCACCTTGCAGGTGCCGGAATCGGTGACAAGCGCTGGTCAGACGACTACAAGCGAGTCCTTGTCGAAAGTCGGACCAAAGGAACAGCGTTGCTTTCCAATGCCATCGCGGCATGCAGCAACGGCCCGCAGGTGCTGCTTTCCGGTTCAGCGATTGGCTTTTATGGTTCCCGCGGCAACGAAGACCTTGACGAGACTTCGACGTCAGGTGACGGCTTCCTCGCTGACCTCACCGTCGAGTGGGAGCAGTGCACTGAGCCGGCAACAGCGGCTGGAGTCCGCGTGGCGTTTCTGCGAACTGGAATCGTGCTTTCTGCCAAGGGCGGGGCCCTGAAGAAGCAGCTACCACTGTTCAAAATTGGCGCAGGCGGCACGATTGGTTCGGGTGAGCAGTGGTGGAGTTGGATCTCAATTGACGACGAGGTGCGGGCAATTACCCATCTTCTCAGCGGCGACATTGCGGGCCCCGTTAATTTGACCGCACCGCAGCCGACGACACAGGCAGATTTTGCTAACACGCTCGGCAGCGTGCTGAAGCGTCCGACGTTTCTGCCGACGCCGAAGTTTGGGCCAAAGCTGCTGCTCGGAAGCGAATTAGCTGAGAACCTTCTTTTCACAGGCCAAAGGGTGCATCCGCGGGTTTTGCAGAATGATGCCGGATTCACATTTGACCACCCTGATCTCGAAACAGCTTTGCGCGCTGTCCTCGGCCGGTGACCGTCGCCGTCATCGGCGCTGGGCTGGCTGGCCTAGCCTGTGCCAACGAACTGTATGCCGCCGGAGTGGACGTAACCGTATACGAGGCGAGTGACGGCGTCGGGGGGCGGGTTCGCAGTGACATCGTTGACGGTTTCACTTTGGATCGCGGATTTCAAGTGACGTTGACCGCGTATCCTGAGATGCACCGACAGCTTGATATGGAGGCTCTCGACCTTCGGGCCTTTGATCCTGGTGCTCTTGTTTGGCGGAATGGCAAGGGGTCAGTCGTTGCTGATCCGTTCCGAATGCCCCGCGCAACCTTCGCTACTGCGACCGCTCCTATCGGGTCGCTGGTTGACAAGGCGCGTATTGCTCAGTTGCGTCACTCCGTTCGAAGTGTTCACCCGTCGAAGTTGCTGCACAATGACGACATCACCACACACGATGCGTTGTCCAAGTTCGGCTTCTCCGACCGCATCATTGAGCGGTTCTTCACGCCTCTGGTCGGCGGCATTCAGCTCGACCCCGATCTTGGTGATAGTCGACGTATGTTTGACATCGTTTTCCGAATGCTTGCTGACGGTGACTCAGTTGTCCCCGCCGCTGGCATGCAAGCAATCTCCGATCAGCTTGCTACTCGCCTGCCTGCGGGAACCATTCAACTCAAAACGCCGGTGGTCTCGGCCACTGCCAATGCGGTCACAATTGACGATGGTGACCGCATTGAACATGACGCGGTTGTGGTCGCAACCGAGGGTCCTGCCGCATCGTCCCTGCTCGGCCTACCCAAGGTCGAATCCAAGGCAGTCGGATGCGTCTACTTCGCCGCTGACGCAGCGCCGACCAAGACCAAGCTCGTCATTCTCGATGGCACCGGTGACGGTCCGGTTCTCAACGTGGCCGTGATGAGCAACATTGCGCCAAGCTATGCCCCAACAGGACGCCACCTCATCGCTGCAGCCATGCCCGGCCATGCTGACGGCGACCTGGCGACTGCGGCTCGGCGGCAGCTCCGATCTTGGTGGGGGGCACAGGTAGATAGTTGGGACCACGTCCACACGTACCGGATCGCCCATGGCCAACCTGGGCAGCAGCCTCCGTTCTCACCCAAGCAAGCTGTTGCGATGGCCGACGGCCGCTTCGTCTGCGGCGACCACCGAGACACCGCATCAACCCAGGGGGCCTTATATTCCGGTCGGCGATGCGCCCAAGCCGTTGCGGAACGAGTTACCTGACCGTCAACGGCACCCATCGCCACGGCGTCGTGTCCTGCGCCGGCCTTCCGATATCTTGGAAATGTGAGCATGACGTCCGCAGGTAACTGGTTGACCTCACGCGAGATGGCCGCCTGGCGCGCCTACATCGAGGTGCAAGGCGATCTGATCAATGCGATCGAGCGAGATCTTGCCGACCACGGCCTCACTCTCGGCGACTACCAGGTCCTCGTGTACCTCTCCGAGGCCGAAGAGCAGTCAATGCGGATGTGTGATCTTGCAGAGATTCTCCAGCTCTCGCCGAGCGGTCTGACTCGGCGCCTCGATCGACTGGTCGCTGACGGATACGTCTTGCGTCAAAGCTCGCCCGCTGACCGTCGCGTGATGATGGGGTCTCTTACCATCACCGGGCGCAAACTGCTCGAGCGGACCGCTCCTCACCATGTGGAAAGTGTTCGTCGCCGGGTGTTTGATCACCTCGATGCAAGTCAAGTTGCGGCCATGGCGTCGATCTTTACATCGATTGCCATCGCTTTGACGGCCAGCGAGACAGACGCCGATGGCAGCGCCGATTGACGCGACAGATCATCCACTGACTATCGCTCTTCGACTCGTAGCCTCGGCGCCATGACCGATCTTCCTGCAGGCTTCCGTTCGTACGTCGCGAACCTGGGTATCAAGGATAAGACCGACGACTTCGTCGTGATCGCCTCTGATACTGCAGTGCCGACCGCTGGGGTCTTCACGCAGAGCCGATTCGCCGGACCCAGCGTCACACTCAGCCGTCGCCACGTTGCCAATGGTTTGTCTCAAGCCGCCGTGGTGATCTCGAAGAATGCGAACGTGGCAACAGGTCAACCGGGGATCGACGATGCCGACACCGTGGCTCGCATCGTTGCTGAGCGGGTGGGATGCGATCCCACCGACGTCGTTTTGACATCGACCGGCGTGATCGGCCGTCGCTATCCGATCGGTCAAGTCACCAAGGGCCTCAACTCGATCCCGCAGCCGCTGCCAAGTACCGATGTCGAGGGCCCAGCGCGCGCCATGATGACCACGGACACGGTGCCCAAGCTGGCAGCAGCCTCCATTCCCTCGGCGAGTGGCGGGGCACGCATCATCGGGATGGCAAAGGGGGTCGGCATGATCGAACCCGACATGGCAACGCACATCTCAATGCTCTTCACCGACGCTGCGATTAACTCCGCTGAACTTGATGTGATCTTCAGGCGAGTCGTCGATCGAACATTTAATTGCGTGAGCATCGACACCGACACGTCGACGAGCGATTCATCAATCGTGATGGCCTCGGGCGCAGCAGGAGCCGTCGACCTCACCGCCTTTGAGACAGCACTGTTCGATGTCGCTGTTGACCTGACTAAGCAGATTGCACGTGATGGCGAGGGAGCAAACTCACTAATCGAAGTCGTTGTCGACGGCGCCGTCGATACCGCGCAAGCGAAGCGAGTTGCCAAGGCCGTCGTCAATTCACCGTTGGTGAAGACCGCTGTTCACGGTGGTGACCCAAACTGGGGACGCGTGGCAATGGCTATCGGCAAGTGCAGCGTGCAGCCCGAGGATCGGCGCATCGATCAGAATGCCGTGGTCATAAGGTTCGGGTCCGACGAGGTCTACCCTCGCCGGCTTGACGAAGCAGCGCTGGCTGAACTGTCGAGCTACATGTCCGGTGAAGACGTAGCGATTCATGTAAGTCTGGGCATCGGTGCAGAGGCCGCCACCGTCTGGGGTTGCGACCTCAGCGATACCTACGTCCGTTTCAACGCCGACTACACCACCTAAGTCACGCCCGCCGGTTGCGGGCTATGTAACAGTGACGCTGCTGTCGGGCGTCACTTGGGGGGCATGCGGATGCCGCCGTCAACGCGAATGGATTCGGCGTTCATGTAGCTGTTGGTGATGCACTCAATGACCATCGAGGCGAGTTGCTCTGGGTCACCGAGGCGCTTCGGGAAGAGGACGCCTTTTTGCAGGTTTTCTTTGAACGCTTCGCTGTCTTCGCCCTCGCCGTATATCGGTGTGTCGATGAGGCCGGGTGCAACCGTGTTGACGCGGATCCCGGAGGCGGATAGATCGCGCGCTATCGGCAGGGTCATGCCTACAACTCCGCCTTTCGAAGCGGAGTAGCTGGCCTGCCCAATCTGACCGTCGAACGCTGCAACGGAGGCGATGTTGACTATCGCGCCACGCTCGCCGTGTTCCATTGGCTCAGAGGTGCTCATCGCCGTGGCGGCTATGCGAATGGCGTCGAAAGAACCAATCAAGTTGATGGCGATGACCTTCTTGAATGCGTCGAGATTCGCCGCTGTCTCAACTGTGCCGTCACGACCGATGGTGCGTTGCGCCCAGCCAATGCCGGCCGAGTTGACGAGCACCCGAACGGGACCCATTGACTTGGCCATCTCGACGGCCTCGATGATGTCGTCGGTATTGGTGACGTCGACCTTGGCGAAAGCCCCGCCGATCTCATCGGCGAGGGCGTTGCCAGCCTCTTCGTTCAGGTCAGCGATGACGACCTTCGCTCCGAGGGCGGCCAACATGCGTGCCGACGCAGCTCCAATGCCTGACGCTCCGCCGGTGACGATTGCACTTGCTCCAGAAATATCCATGGACCTGAAACTATTCCGACAGAGTCGAATGCCCACAATTCTGGGGTAACGACCGAACTGCAATCAGGTCCGGTTGCTTTGCAGCTCAGGTTGGTGCGGGTCCGGTTGCGTAGCGGGTATCGACGAATCGTTCTGGAGTCACAGCGACGTAGCCGTCGGCCACCCAACCGGCGATGTCGACCACGACGTGGCTCGGGGTGCTCGTGAAGATGCAGATCGAACCGTCCGATCCAATAGGAGCAATGACCCCGTTGGCAACCGTTGCTCCTGATCCATAGTTCAAGCTCGATGCCAGGGGCGACGCACCATCGCACCCCCACACAGTGAAGTAGCCATCTCCTATTGGTTCGGTCGCTACAACGTTGATGACTGCAGCTACAGCGCTGCCCGGGACGACGGCGTTGTCACCGTCAACGGGAACCGTGATGCCGCGGATTGGTAACTTGAGCGGAGCACTCTCAACCACACGTTGCTGAGGGGCTCCGCGGCCGATACGCGTATCGACAAGCCGATACGGGTCGCTTGCTGAGAAAGCCGGATCCGTTGGACCGAACCACCCCAGCAAATCGATGACGATATGAGCATCAACGTGTGAGTAAACACAGATCTGGCCGTTGTCGTCCACGGCGGCAATAAAGCCGTTCGACACTGCCGAATCGGCTCGGTAGTTCAGGCTTGCGGTGACTGAGCGGCCGACCGCACACGGCCAGACGGTGAAGAACCCCGGCCCGACCGCATTCACTGCCGCCAAATTGATCGCAATGCTGCTTACTCCGCTGGGAACGGTGGCGATCGAACCATCAGATCGTGTAGCCGTTCGTCCGACGACATCGATAACGAGCGGCACCCCTGGGCTCAGCTTGCGCTGGGGCGACCCGTACCCTTCGCGGGAATCGACAATCCGTTGCGGACTCACCGATTCGAAGGGCGAAGATGATCCGGAAACGTCGAACCACCCGGTCACATCGACGACAAGATCACTTCCAACGCTTGACCAGAGGCAGATTGCCCCGGCCGAATCGATCGATGCGATGACATTGTTGCCAATGATCGTGTTGCGATTGAGGTTGAGGTTTGCGGTAAGGCGCCGTTCCGTCTCGCAAGGCCAGACCGTGACGTAGCCGTCGCCCGATGTGTTCACACTGGTGACATTGAGCGCAACCGCTGATGCCGTCGACGGTACGGTGATCGACCTGCCGGTTGGAGTCTTCAGCTCCTGACCGACGACTGGGATCCGAAGCTTCTTAGGCGGGGCTAGGAAATGGCTAGGGGTCAGATTCAGGGTCTCCTCACGCAGCCAGAGCGAAAATTCGGCTTGCCCAGTGGTCGTGAGGTGTACGCCGTCGGCAAACCAGCGGGCTCTTGCCTCACCGCTGATACTCGCTGCGTTCCAGTCCAGGACCGTGAGCGTCGACCATCGTGATTCGGCAGCCAAGAGTTCAGCATTCATTGGGCCATACGTCGAACCCCGCCAAGTTGTTCGAATATCAGCCATGTTGACCCAGGCGACTTGCGCCACGCCCCGCGAGGTGAGCGCGTTCATCATGGCGTCGATGTCGGTGGCAAACGTGCTGGCGTTGTCGTTGTAGCCAAGTTCGACGATGACGAGGTCAAGGCCTGTCGGCAGCAGTGCCGCCTCTTCGACCCCGCTGGATCCCGCGCAGGACACACGCGTCGTGCACCGGCCTCCCTGTGTACTGATCGTCGTCGATGCAAATGTGCCGTCGATCAGTCGGTTGAATTCAGAGTTCCCACCCGCAGCGATGCTCTCGCCCACCGAGTCCCCGACCATTCCGAAGGATTTCGATGACATGTTCTCGCGGATCACCCGCACTGTGAAACCTGGCGACGGCAGGTTAAAGCTGCGGCGGAAGTCCCATGCCTGTACCCGCTCTGTGTCGCTTGCGCCAGTGAGCAGGATGTCGTTGAACCAGATGCCGTCGTAACCCTGATACTGGCTTTGTGCTGCCTCGGTCATTGCCGCTGAGGTGATTTGCCCAAGACCGTATTTTGTTTCGAGCGTGTCGGCGTCGATGACGCGAGTCCAACGATGGTTCGGGTTGGGAATCGTGTCATCGCCGATGTCATCGACAGGCGGGAATTCGCCGCCCGCCGTACGTGGGCCGTTTGATGCGGAGAATTCCGTCGAAACGAGTTGTCCACCTTTGGAGTGCCCGTTCGGCCATCGGCGCACGACATTAGCCGTCGCTGCCGTAGCGGCATCGGTGAGGGCGTGCTCGATCGATGTGGAAGCGCCGGATGCAGTTGACCGTCGAGCTGCTCCGCCGTAGACCTGACAGGACATGGTGTCGCAGGTAGTTGCGTAGCGTTCTGACGAGCTGTCGTAGTAGTAGCTACGTGCCTGTTGTAATCCGTATGAGCGGGCAGCAACGGCCTGCGCTCGGACAGCGTTGGCGCCCGCTCCTCCCCCGGCGTTCGCCCACGAGGCGGAGATTTCCTTTGGCAGCACGCCTCGCAAGTAGTCCTCAACTTTGACGTCGTTCACAACTCGGTTTCCCGACCAGGTATGCAGTACGTCGATGCTGCCGCGGTAGTGGGTGATTGTCCGATCTCGCGCACATAGCCCGATTGTCTGGTTCGGCGCAACCGAGGATGTGTCGCCGTTGGCGATCGTGAAGCTGAGCGGGTTGCTGACGCCTGTGGTCGCAGTGCCAAGAAATGTGAAGTCACCGCCAGAATCGGCATCAATTATCGCCTGGGCCTGAGCTGCATCTTCGGGGTCCCAGATGCCGTCGACGGTCAGATTTTGAGCGTTCTGCCAGTCGATTAGGAAGCCGCGAGTCTGGTTCCCGAAGTCGCCGTCGATGGCGATGGCCGGTGACTGGTACTGCTTGAGAAACGTCTGAATTTGGGTCACTGCGTCGCTGTCCGGAGAGTCTTTCGCGATCCCCGGTGAGCCGGACGGTACGACCAGCACCGATTGGCCAGGGCACGACCGTTCGGTCGATCCGTAGACCTTGAATTCGCCAGGTGTGGAGGTCTCCTCAGCGTACATCGAGGCACGGGTGAAGCCATTCCAGTTGATCGGCGAGCCATACGATAAGACTCCTACTGTTCCAGCCCCATCAAGACCGGTAAGCCGCACGCGGATGCGTTGCCCCGATGGCACGGAGCTTGATTCAGTTCCGCCGTAGTAGTGGCTGAGAATTTGATTCCAATCCCAGCCGTGGTCCACCGCGTAGCCGTAGGCACCCCACTGGCTCATGCCGCGTCCGTGCCCGTAGCCCGTACCGTCAACGACGACGGCAATGATGTCGTTCGGAGCGGCGCCTGCGGTTGGGGCTGGCACGCCTGGCGAACTCAGCGCCAGCACGCCGGCGGTGAGCGCCAGCGCCGTGCCTAGTCGACTCATTCTCCCTGCGCTCATGTCACCGAACCGTAATATTTAGATACGCCGGAATGGCGTCATCGCCGTCATCTTTCGACAAGTATCGACACCGAGCGCCCCGAACTTGAGAAACACTCAGATTCGCGTCAAGCTCATCGCAGCGTTGGGAGTTCCTGCGCGCTAGCGAGATTGGCGTGGGACTGCGGCGACGGCGAGTTCGTCGACAAGATCGTTCATTCGGTCGCCACTATGACCTTTGACCCATCTGAACGTGACGTCGCTCGATTTCACGAGCTCAATCAATGGCTTCCAGAGGTCTTCGTTGGCGACCGGCTGCTTTTTGGCATTTTTCCAGCCGTTGCGTTCCCACTTGACCCACCATTTGTCGCGGAAACAGTTGACGACGTAGGTCGAGTCAGACACGATTTCGATCGGGAGAGGGGCACCATGTTCGTCGGCCATCGTGGAGTAGGTGCGCAGTGCATCGATCACTGCGTACACCTCCATCCGCTGGTTTGTTGAGCTGGGGTCACCGCCTGACCCACAGGGTTGTCCCTCTGGTGCCACCGCCCAGCCCCATCCGCCTGGTCCAGGGTTTCCTTGACACGCACCGTCGGTGTATATCTCGAGTCGCTGCATAGCACCCGACGCTACGGCTTGGGTCATAGGGTCATCGGTGATGCGCATCAATTTGATGGTTTTGACTTGGCGACAGCGGATGATGGGGGTCATTTTCTGCCTCGTCACTGCAGCACTTCTGGCAGGGACCGCAATGCTGGATGCCAGTCGAAAAGCTAGTGCTGCGCAGGGCCAACCCGATGTCGTGATCGTCGGTGATTGTCTGACTGGCGGAAACGGGAACTACATCGGGGCAACGCTGCGCAACGCAGGGCTGGACGTTCGGGTCGAAGGGCTGAGTTCCCGGCGCATCGCCGTCTCGTTCGACTTCTTGGGGCACCGCGACTCCGGTGTTGAACGGGTGAGGTCACTCAAGGCGGCTGGCGTCTCACCTGCGCTCTGGGTAATTCAGTTAGGCACTAACGATTTAGGTGCGATTGACGACTGCGGGTGCCCTGATCCGGTTGCGTATGCTGGCTCGATCATCGATCAACTCCTCGACGAAATTGGGTCTGATGTTCCAATTGCCTGGGTCACAGTGGCCAACCGCAACCAGTGGGGTGCCTCGCGCTGGTTCAATGCAGCGATCACGACCAGGGCTGCACGGGATCCGCACATTGCCCTGATTCGATGGAACGAACTGTCGGCATCTCGACCTGACTGGTTTGTCGACCATGTGCATCAGAACTCCACTGGCGTCAGGGTGTTCACACAGATGTACATCGATCGAATTTCGGCGTTACTCGCCACTCCGCTTGGCCCTCGGCCACCAGGCCCAGGGCTTGCTGCCGCCATGCGCCTAGGCCCTTCCTAACCTCGTTCTGGCTGATGACTACGTCCGTGTGAACACTTTCGATCACCCGTCGTTTACTCTGCGGTAACCCTGCGACAATGGTGCTCGTATGATTTTTGACGGTCACGTACATCAGCTCCCCGATATCGATCCGGTCGAAACCGGGGAGTGGCTAGACAGTCTCGATGCTGTCGTGGACGTCCACGGCAAGAACCGGGCGCGGTATCTCTTGTCGCGGTTGATGGAACGGGCTCGGGCCAGTCAGGTCTCCTTCCCGGCCACCGTGTCAACCCCGTACGTCAACACAATCCCGCGCGACGAAGAGCCGTGGTTTCCAGGTGACGAACACATCGAACGACGCATCCGGGCCTTTATCAGGTGGAACGCTGCAGCAATGGTCGTCAAAGCGAACAAGGCTGCTGACGGCATTGGCGGGCACCTCTCGACGTTTGCGAGCTCGGCTGCGTTGTACGAAATCGGGTTCAATCACTTTTTTCGTGGCAAAGACGACGGCACACCCGGCGACCACGTCTATTTCCAAGGACATGCAGCACCGGGCGTCTACGCACGCGCATTCCTCGAAGGCCGTCTAACCGAAGATGATCTTGACCATTTCCGTCGTGAACTTGGTCGGGGCGGTCGCGGTCTCAGTTCGTACCCTCACCCGCGGTTAATGCCCGACTTTTGGGAGTTTCCGACGGTGTCGATGGGCCTCGGCTCGTTGACAGCTCTCTACCAAGCTCGCTACAACCGGTATCTGCAAAACCGAGAAATCGATGACACCTCCGGAAGCCGCGTCTGGGCATTTCTCGGCGACGGCGAGTGCGATGAACCTGAAACGCTCGGCGCGATCTCTCTTGCATCGCGTGAACAACTCGACAACCTTGTGTTCGTCGTCAACTGCAACCTGCAGCGCCTTGACGGCCCGGTGCGCGGCAATGGCAAGGTCATCCAGGAACTTGAGGCAACCTTTCGCGGTGCCGGTTGGAACGTTATTAAGGTCGTGTGGGGTTCAAAGTGGGACGACCTCCTCGCGCAAGACAAAGATGGCGTGCTGCTCAACAAGATGAACACCACTGTTGACGGTGAGTTCCAGCGTTATGCCACCGAGCCTGGCGGCTATGCACGCGATCACTTTTTTGGCCCAGACGACCGCCTGCGTCAAATGGTGTCCCACCTCACCGACGACGACATTCGCAACTTGCCGCGCGGCGGCCACGATTACCGCAAGCTCTACGCCGCCTACAAGGCAGCAACCGACAACCTCGGCTCCGGCCGTCCGACCGTGATCTTGGCCAAGACTGTCAAGGGTTGGACGCTCGGCGAGGGCTTTGAGGGACGCAATTCGACGCATCAAATTAAGAAGATGACCAAGATGCAAATGCTGGAGATGCGTGACCGCCTTCATCTGCAGGACGAGATCGCCGAAGATGAGGTGGACGACAAGAACCCGCCATACATCAAGCTGGGCACAAACTCGATTGAGTACCAGTACATGATGGAACGTCGCAAGGCGCTCGACGGCTCGGTTCCGCAACGAACCACTCATGTGCGCAAGCCGATGTCACTTCCCGATCCGGCTACGTATAGCGAGATGTGGGCCGGCTCGAACGGCCAAGAGGTTTCAACCACGATGGGCTTCACCCGCCTGCTACGCAGTCTGACTCGCGACGAGCTTGTTGGCGAACGTATCGTGCCGATCATCCCCGATGAGGCACGTACCTTTGGCATGGATTCGCTGTTCCGGGAGATAGGTATCTACGCGTCACAGGGGCAGAAGTACGAGCCAGTCGATCACGACCTTCTTCTGTCGTACGCTGAGTCTAGGAAAGGCCAGATCCTCGAAGAAGGGATCACCGAGGCCGGCGCCATGGCAAGTTTCATCGCTGCTGGCACGAGCTACGCCACTCGCGGGGTACCGATGATTCCGTTTTACACCTTTTATTCGATGTTTGGCTTCCAGCGCGTGGGTGACCTCATTTGGCAGGCCGCCGACATGCGCGCTCGCGGCTTCCTGATGGGCGCCACCGCAGGCCGCACCACGCTGATGGGCGAAGGCCTACAACATCAAGACGGCCACAGCCTCGTACTTGCATCGACCGTGCCAGCGGTGCAGGCCTATGATCCCGCTTTCGCCTACGAGGTCGGGGCAATCGTCGATGCAGGCATTAAGCGGATGTACGGCGGTGGTGCGCCCGACGAGACTGATGTCTTCTACTACATCACCTTGTACAACGAGAACTACGGGATGCCAGCGCGTCCCGACCGTGCAGGTATTGCCGAGGCAATCGTGGAGGGTCTCTACAAATGGGCCGACGCTCCTGCCGGCAAAGGTCTGAAGCTGGCAACGATCATGTTCTCCGGGTCTGCTCATGGCGCTGCCCGCGAAGCGGTCAACGAGCTCGCTGAGCATTACGGCGTTGGAGCCGAGCTCTGGTCGGCCACGTCGTACAAGGCGCTGCGCGAGGAGGGGCTCTCCGCCGAACGTCACAACCGGCTGCATCCGTCCGGTGAAAAACGTGTTCCGCGAGTCACTCAGATCCTCGCCGATGCGCAAGGTCCAATCACGGCCGTGTCAGATTTTATGGTGTCGGTTCCTGAGCAGGTACTTCGTTTCCTCCCGGGTAGGACGTTCATCCCCCTCGGCACTGACGGGATGGGTTGCTCGGATACGCGCGAGGCCCTGCGTCGCCACTTCGAGGTCGACACCGGCCACGTCGTCGTCGCAGTGCTGTCAGGCTTGTTCCGTGATGGTGCCGTTGATGCTTCCGTCGTAGAGGACGCAATCCGACGCTACGACATTGACCCAGATGCCATCGACCCGTTTATCGTCTGACGTCAGTGACCGGAATGCTCTACATCACCGGTGACGCAGCCGCCGACCATTTGCTCAACACTGATGGCAATGCACTACTGCTGGGCATGTTGCTTGACCAACAGGTTCCCATGGAATGGGCCTTTGCTGGCCCATCGACTCTGAGAGAGCGACTCGGGCACCTCGACCCCGGCAAGATTGCAGCGATGCCCGAAGATGACTTTGTCAGCATCTGCTGTGAGAAGCCGGCGATTCATCGGTTTCCTGGCTTGATGGGCAAGCGAATCCACCAGGTCTGTGCGGTTGTGGCTGACCGGTACGACGGGAACGCAGCAAATCTGTGGACTGGCGTCGATTCCGGCAAGGAACTCCTCCGACGGCTGAACGCCCTCCCTGGATACGGCGACGAGAAGTCGAAGATCTTTGTTGCGATCCTCGGCAAGACCCAGGGAATCACCCCTAACGGCTGGCGTGCTGCGGCCGGCAAGTTCGGCGACGATGTTCCGCGCTCCGTCGCCGACATCTCCGACAAAGCGTCCCTCGACATAGTCCGCAGATGGAAGCAGGCTCAGAAGGTTGCTAGGAAGGACAAACAGGACAGACCTTTGACAGGCTGACTAAAGCGTTGAATGCGCCCGGTGCCACTTATCGAACCTCAGCGAGCTCAGACGGTGTCAGGCCGGACCGTTTTGTCCTGTGGGACGAGGCCGACGAAGCAGGCGCCGAAGTGCGCGGACCGGAGTCATGCGGAGCTCCGCATTCAGCCAACGATTGTCATTGGTCAAAGCAGCAAGTCGGAGATCGTTGCTCTCAACGAGGGCTCGCAACCGAGCGCGATCAGCGACTAGTTCGGCGAGGCTGAGCGGGTTCACCAAGACCGGTATTCCCCGCTCAGTGTCACCGATGCGGATTCTCCTATTTTCATCAGGTCGGCGACGGGCAGCGGCGGCGGCAACGCCGGTGTCATGGACGCCGCAGTAGGCCGCGAGTTCATTAACGATCGCAGCGACCAGACTCCTATGGTCGCGTTTCAGATCGAACCCCAA
>Ga0213868_10001200_pt1 | contig 24997 bp, 13 predicted proteins | sample PICome_9_FD_160087 | JGI IMG/M metagenome (GOLD analysis project Ga0213868, IMG submission 160087) | Coastal seawater microbial communities near Pivers Island, North Carolina, United States - PICO127 | ecosystem: Environmental > Aquatic > Marine > Coastal | place: USA: North Carolina... | reverse complement strand
GAAAAAGAGAAAATAGTATTCTTCAATCTTCAATCTTCTCAACCAAAACACTTGTGACTCGTAAGTCGTACGTCGTACGTTCCATAGATTACATGGCACCATCGGGCTTATGCTCTCGAAATGACAGCTGCAGTCTGCAGTCTGCAGTCTGCAGTCTGAAAACTCTCTCAAAAAGATTTTGTGTTCTCTGTGGAGACTTTCTTCAAGTCTGTCAGACAAACTCTCTGGCTTTTACTTACAAAGTATCCACTGTGAGCATGTCTTCTATAAACTATGACTTCATTGTCATAGGATCAGGCTCATCTGGTTCAGCTTTGGCTTCAGTGTTGGCGACCAAGGGCAAAACGCTTCTCATTGAAAGAGGAGCAAATCACACCTCTTACCCTCAATCCGCCTACAGACAGGGATGGCCACAAATAGCATCCTTAGCATTAGAATCGATAAGAAACGAAGGTTCTGGACATTGGACTGGTACTCCCAATATTCTCGGTGGAGGAAGTTCTCTTAATTCCGCAGTTTGCTGGAGAGGTGAACGAAAGATCTTTACGGAACTTGGATTCGATTTGGGAAAAGTCCAAGAATCGTTCGAGTTCTTAGAAGATCGAATCTGTTTACAAACGGAAGATACAGAAGTTATTCAGGCAATTGAGAATGCTTGGTCGGACCTTGGATTTCACTTGGTCAGCAACTCCACACCTGGATTGGCAAGTTGGAATGAGGATCATGATGACGACAATGGAGGAGTTATTCCAACGATTCAGCGTGCCAGAAGTCTCTCACCCATCTCAAAAAAGCGTATGCCTTCCAGTGCTCTGTACGAACTTGCGTTTCACGAGAATGAGTCCAGCATCTTGGCTCAAGGTAATCTGACAGTCTTTCTTCTCACAAAGGCCAAGAAAATTCTCTTCAATTCAAAAGATGCTATTGGAGTAGAAGTTTCCAGTCCAGCAGGAGAATTTCCTCTCTACGTTCGTACAAATGGTAAAGTGTTTTTAAGTGCAGGAGTCTATGAATCTCCTAAATTGTTGATGTTGAGTGGAATTGGACCACGTGACACCTTGAATGAATTCGGAATTCCTTTAGTCTATGAGAATGATGAAGTCGGAAAGAACCTCATAGATCGAAAGGGAGTATCACTTTCATTACCCTTGAGAAAGTCTTTGGGGGGCGATGATATTCTCATGTCTGACGTTGCAGCCATTGGAGAAAAATATTGGGCTTTTGTTACTCACAAGTATACCTCACCATGGGAAAATGTTGCATTTGGATGCCTCGCTTGCGCTCCTGAAAATAGGACCAGGTCCTGTTTCGAACAGTTATTTTCTGCTTTAGTATTTTACGGTAGCGGCATGTCTTCTGTTTCCCTTCCACTGTATGTCGCTCAAAGGTACCCTAAAACGCGCGGATTTGTATCGCTTGCAAGTTTGGACTATAATGTTCCACCAACGGTTCACGATGGTTGGACAATGGATTTGAGCAATCTATCACCTGATGCACGCCATGACTTTGATGAGCTGAAAGAAGCCATCTTTCAACTGGTACTGAATACCCTCCAGAATTCATCAATATTGGAATCACTAGGAGTTTCAAGTAATTTGACTGGAGCATTTTCTCCAGAGCTGATGGAGGTTTTATCCGCTAGCTCCAATAGTTATCGTGCCAGTCAATCTCTTCTTGATAAGTGCACGTATTCAGAGCTTTTCGCGCAAGAAACGGAATGCGATACTTGGGACAGTTGCTTTCCAAGCATTCCACCACTTTCAAGAGACCCTATCGAGATTGAAAAGTCAATTTTTGATTTGCTTGCGAGTAGTCAGCATGGCTCTGGAACATGCAAAGTCGGGACAGTTGTAGAACAGGGAACGTTAGCCGTGAAGGGAGTGAAAGGGTTGTATGTGGCTGATTTATCTGTCGTAGCTAGTCCTGTTGATATTCATCCGATGATGACAGCAATGGCGATTGGTTTGTTGGTAGGCGATTCCATCGACAGTGTCCCATTGGAGGATTACGACGCGTTTCCTATCACTCTATCTATTTTCTTTATGATTCTAGTTGTTAGCCTGTTGTTATTCTGGCTTGTGGAGCGCATTCAAAAGCGAAATGAAGAAGCTGAAGATGAAATGAGCAGCGCACCACGTTTTACGGGTAGAGCATCTATATCTTCAATATTTACAAGTATGAGAGCAATTCCCAAGAGCACACTCGAGCGTACTACTATAGTTGGTATAAAAGAGGCCATTGATGAAGATGAGGAATACATTGAAAATGCACCTGCAACGACTGCCTTAATGTCATGGACTGATGTTTCGTGTACATATGAATCTGGGCGCGGCGAGAACAAAAAGTCCGTCACTACATTGTCGAAAAACTTTGGAAGCATGAATGAAGGTGAAGTCACGGCTATCATGGGCCCATCAGGTGCCGCGAAATCAACATTACTCGATATCTTATCAGGTCGTAAATCGATTGGAATGGTGCGTGGCAACTTCTCTTTGTTTGGTCGCGAATATAACGTGACAGAGAATGGACTCGCACAATTGAGCGCGGAGATTCAGGGAAACTCTGTGTATATCCCTCAACAAGAGTATTTCTATCCCACACAAACATGCGCAGAAGCTATCCAATTTCAAGCAAATATGAAATTCGGACGAGGAGAGGAAAACGCGCGTAGGAAATTGGTTCATTCATGTCTCAGCATTGTAGGTCTACCACCGAAAACGTTTGCCACTAGAATCATTGGTGGAGAACTAGCAGGGGGCATTACAATCCGTGGCCTTTCCGGGGGCGAGAGAAAACGTCTAGCTCTTGCGTGTATGCTTGCATTGAAGCCGAAGATGATGTTCATTGATGAACTAACTAGGTGAGAATTATGTATCGAACATAGTACTTGATTGATCCCAAAATATGATTCATTCGTTTCTCACACATAATAATTATGGTCATTTTTTAATTTCGAAATGCAGTGGCGTAAGTTTGTTATGTTACAATTTGAACAATTTACTTTTATTTTAAATCATGTTTTTAACACCGTATGAAACTAATGTTCAACCTGCAGCTCGATTCCGAAAATTCATATTTGATTATGAAACTCTTAAAAGATCTTAGTAGAAGGAAACAAGTTGCAAGTATGGTCATCATTCATCAACCGGACCCAGAAACATTCGCCTTGTTTGATAATCTAATCCTTTTGTCGAAAGGAAGATGTGTATTTTCTGGAAATATGCTTCACATAGATTCTTTTTACGAAAGAAATTATGATGAAGCTGTGCCTGCTGATGGTTATCTTGCGGGCGATCTCATCAAAAAGGCCTCTGCTTACGATGGGGAACACCCAGATGATTACAAATGTGACCCGTTGGAGGAATTTCACACGAAAACTCTGTTTTCCACTACTTACAACCCAGGCAAGAGCTGGAAACTATACACTGTTTTCAACCGTAACTTGACCAATCAATACATTCGAAATGTTACAAATGTTACATCTCGCTTTGCATCGTATGTAGGACTAGCTGCGGTCATTGGTGCGATCTTTTGGCAGGTAGGAAAGCCAGACGAGGCAAATAATTTGTCATACGATGATGCACCCTTGATCGTTGGTTCAAGCATTTTCTTGCTGAATGTGGCGTATCTCTTACCTTTTGCAACAATACCTGTGTTCGTTAGCGATAAAAAGTTTCTAGCAGCAGAATCATCACTGGGTTTGTATCCATCATGGATGTACGGTGTAAGCCAGATTTTCCTTGAGTTCGTCTTTTTATCATTGACAATGACCGCCGTCACAATTGTCGCTTTTTATATGTGCGCCATGGGAAATCCTACGATGCCGGAGTGGAGCTCTTTTCTAACTGTTCTTTCTACGCTCATAATGAGTGGCTTAGTCGGCTCCTCTATGGTTCTCATGACTACAATTTGGTTGCCAACACAAGATCTGGCATTTCTTGCCTCCTCAACCCTTGTCACCATTTCTCTCGCTCTCTCAGGTGCATTTCTCCCCTTCGCAAATATGCCGGCTTTGCCTAATGCACTACAGTGGATCAGTCCTGTCAAGTATTCTTTCCAAGCACTTGTTACTGCACAGATCACTGGAACAGGTGCCGAAAGGGTACTTTACGTTGGTGAACTGAACACTCCATCAACGGTATCAGAGAACTTAGCTGTACTATGTGGGCTCTTCATAGGGTTTTCAATAGTGATTGCTATTGGTATGGCTCGCGTGAAAGAAATTCGCTAGGAATTTTTTCCAGTAGAAGTCGAGGTGAAAGAAAGGTGCATCTCTAGAGAGAGAGTTCTTCACTACTATAATTACAAATACCCAAACTCCTTGAGCTTTTTCTCATCTCGTCTCCAATTCTTATCTACACGCACATTAAGATCGAGGTGGACTGAGGACTGAAGAAAGTCTTCAAGCTGCCTCCTCGCCTCTACCCCTACTTCTTTGATTTTTGATCCACCTTTTCCAACGACGATTCCCTTTTGAGAATCCCTTTCGACACATATACTAGCTTTGATCTTAATAATTGGGCGGCTGTCTTCAGGTCGTGGCTCTTTGAATTCGTCGATCCTTACCTCGCAACAATATGGCAGTTCTTTTCCAAGGCTTGTAAACAAAACCCCTCTCACTATTTCAGATGCGAAGAACCTGTGAAAAGAATTCGTGGTAGAAGAAGGTCAGCAAATGTAGCAATAACTTCCAAATGGACCACAATTTTAAAATCACGACTCAGAGTTATTATCAGTTTTCTGTACACAAAGGAAACGGGGTCGACTAAAACCCCATTCTTGTTCCCCTTCAGTGTAGCTGGTAAATAGTCATCAATGTCGTGGACCGAAACTTTTTAGCTCAGCTATTACGTACCTTTCCGATTTATCCGTCAAGGTATCGAGATCATACAGAGGTGGACTTCTTGGTATAATTGTAGATGCTTCGTGATCGGTGATAGCTCTGATACCGGGGAGAAACATTCCCTCCAAAGGACGACCAAGATCCCGAAACGCCTTTGGAACATCTGGACCACCAAGCAAAAGAGTGCGCAAAGCAGTGACTCCAGCGTTAGTTGAACCTTCATTGGCTGACATAGGAATTATGGCAACTGCATCGGGGACCAGCTCACGCCAATTAAGCACAGCTTCATCTACACTAAGAGTTCTCTTGTAACGATAACCCTCTTCTTCTAATTCTTCTTCATTTCCATGGTAACGCTGCTGATTCTCACCAGATCCTATCTTTTCAAAAAGGTCAATCTTGTTGATACAAACGATCTTTTTCTTTTCAGATAATTTCAGTTTTCGAAACAATTCATCATCTGGAATTGGAGTTGAAAACATGTCTGTGATGACTAGAATGACATCGCTGTCACGAAACGCCCCTTTCACGGCCTCCATCATTCCCTCTTGTAATTTATACGAAGGATCCTCAATAACACCTGGTGTATCTAAAAAACACAGTTGACACTTATTTTCGTTGGAGGTCAGAACCCCCAAGATGGCATGACGTGTCGTCTGCGGTCGATGAGTCGCAGTGCAAAGCGTTTCCTCTAGAAGCGCATTAAGCAGGGAAGACTTTCCCATATTGGCTGCTCCTATGAGAGAAATGAACCCACATCGATAATTTGGATCAGGATCTAACAGCCTACCTTCATATTCAAACTTTCCTTGCGATGAAGAAAGCAGATCTGTTTTGTCGTCTTTTGAAGATGACAAATTATAGTATGAACGTATCTTGGTCGGGATGGGTATTTGAAATGAAAAGGATATATCAGCATACAGAACAATGAATAGCGCGATTGCTACTAATACAAGATGAGCATGGATAACCAATAGTGTTGTCATGAATGTTTCTAACAACTTGAACTGTGACTTCTGAAATTTGAAGAAAGTAGAAAGTAGATAGATAGTCAGCAGCCGTGTGTGGTTACTCGTTATTGGTTATTGGTTGGTTGAAATCAAATTACTAGTTACTGATATTACAGAGTTGATGGAGTTTTTGTTTTCGATGCGCCTATAACCTGCTGTGAGTCTGACTATTTCCTGTAAGAAAAGGTTTTCTGTATGACAGAAGATAAAGAAAGAAACACTTACGTTTGCACCACACTTTTACGAATTTTGCATATCAAAACATACATTTATATAAAAATATGATGTATGGTATTTTGTTTTTAACGGACATCATTTTGGTATTAATGAGGCCATTCGTCGAATAGTTATAGCCCTTTAGTATTAGGGGGCAAGCTAAAAAACCTCACACGGTATCGACAATAACCCTCGCCAACGACCCCACACGACGTAATGATATTTCTCAACGCACGCAACATACACATTTACAAAGTCCATTTGATTAGATTAGTACACAATCTATCATTGGGATTGACTCGAAGAAAAAATGGAACTTCGTTATCAGAAACAGGCCCGAGATAGAAAGGTAAGTTCTACACCTCAACTTAATGAAACTTATCATGAGAACAACAAGAACATGATGGAAAAGAAGAATGAGAAATTCATATATTCTCACGACGCTGGTAATTATGATCATCCGAACAAAAGATTCTACCAAGGGTCTTACCCAACACGTTCTCAGTCCCTTCGTTTTGACACAGGAAGGAGAAATATGTACGATTATCCGAATGAACAAATTGTTGTTCCTATCACGGCGCTTACGAAACGCTCCCAATCAGCTCGATCGTTACTGGCAAATAGCTATCAAAACAGGAACTTGGACACCATCACACGTTCTGGAAGTGCTGGAAATGTACCTATTTACGAAGATAGAGACGAACTTGAGCATGTTCGAGAAGATGATACCAATGCATTCCATCCAACTCGTCACTATTTTGTTGTGGAAGACAATTTGATCAGGAACGAGAGAGAGGATATCCCTTTCTCCAAACAAGAGATGCTTGCACTGACTAATTATCCAAGATTAAAATCTTATCCTATTCTGAGAGATGGTAGCATATCGAGATCTCTATCGACCACTAGTAGGGACATGGCCAGGAGAGGAGTATCAACATCCTTTCGCCGCAGAGTACCTACTGTTAGCCAATCAATCAGCATGGATGATACCTACTCATATTATGACAGGTCCAAACCATTCGAGATACATCCCTTTGAACTTCTGAACAAAGTATTGGATTATACTTTCGTCATCTTGAATGCGGCATGCCTTGCTGTGTGTCATTTTGACGATGGTGACGCTAGAAGCAGAAAATATAGTTTCGATTGATCGTCATCGAAATTTTTCGTGAGCAGTATAAAAAATAATTATTTGGCTTTTGTCTTTTTACATATGCGAGTCGTTTACAAAATTCTTTTACATAACCTTATTTAAAAATACATGAACAGTCACAGTATGCATCGACGTGCTGCTGTCATGCTCTCCAATTCACATTCTTTGCTTGTGAAGAAAGAGTTCTTTATTTTTCTCTATGCAAAAGCAAGAGTCAACCACCCTCCAATCATAAAGAGCCCTCCTATGGGAGTGATGGGTCCCATTAGTTTCCGAGGTCCAATATCTAAACAAAGACAGTAAATACTGCCTGAGAATACCACACTACCAACCAACATCATTTTCCCGGATCGTTCCAAGGAGGATGTCAGTGATTTTTTGTGATTAGACAATGAAGATAGCGCAAGCAAGGCGGAAGCATGAAATAGTTGATACATAACTGCAGTTTTCCAATTCTCAAGACCTGATGGAGATCTGAGTCCTAATTTATCCTTCAAAGCGTGCGCTCCGAAGGCTCCAAGTGCAATACCCGACGATCCGAGAAATGCCGCAGATTTAAGAAGGAATATAGATGAATCACTATCTGGCATCTTGACTGTGAAAATTAATTCGTATACAGACCACAGGATGAATATTGAAAAATGAAAACTCACATCAATTCAATTCAAAAATGTTAGTTTATTAAAAGATTTATAGCATGTAGACAGTAATAGTGACACTGTGAACATCGTGTCCACGAAAAAACATGCAAAATGGATTATGTTTCATAATTTGTTGCTTTTAGAGAGTATAACTTCAGTTTCATGCAATCATTACAGTTCCAAACTTTTCAATCTAGAAAGGAATCTTGCCTTTCAAAGAGGGATAGATCCTCAGCGGGACGCATTGATCCAAAAGTGGTCAATATTTGCGCAGCTATTAACGAAAGGAACGAGTATTACACTACTTCGTCTTGCGCTGGTCGTTGCTTTCTTTACTGTGGGGATGGAATCAAATCCCATCACCATTTTGCACCGGCGTCCAAAGTTCTTGATGGAGATGAAGATGATAAACAAGAAAAACCAAGTGGTCATGGCTTCTTTTACAGATTCAGAGTTAGTCATGATATTATCCGCGATGCAAAACGATATTTCAACCTTTCTACACTTAATTCAGAAGCATTAGACTTCGATCCTAGTGGTGGCGGCGATCCAGTGAGAATCATCGGCCAGTATGACTATAAGTTGAATGCAGAAGATGGCGAATTTAAAGATTTCGAAGACAGCAATGTTAAATACATGTATGCCTTTGATCCACAGATTCCACTTTGGCTTCGTTATGAGCCATTTATTCTTCATGTTATGTGTCGCTCTTTATCGGCCGCTCATGCGCTGATGAAAGCTGCTCGTCCAGCCTTCAAAAATGTTGGTTTGACATCGTGGAAAGATGGAGACAACAAGTATATCGTTGCAATATGGGGAGACGAAGGCATTGATATGCCACTGACAACACCTGCTGGAAGAGATTTTTTATTTCGTGGACATGAAGAGTGGCTGAAAGAATTAGTGAACGAGAGACACTTGAGAAATTGGGGAAAAATAGATCGATTCCTTGAAGTTGTGCGTAGCATGCCCATAGACGATGTAGATGCTGGAGAAATAAACTCTTGGATTCAAGATGGTGGTTATCTTATGAAAGAATCGAATGACATCGATCATTCACCGAGACGTTACGATGTTATTGGAGACGTTGCTCAACTGCATTCGATTCCTGGAGATATTTCTGAGGAGGAGATTGAAAAGATTGGTCAATCTATCATGAGCAAGAACAAGAATATCAAAGTTGTCGCTTTACGTTCGGACGTTTTGTCTGGAACAGAAAGATCACCAGGGGACGAAGGTCTACGCATCATCGCTGGAGCAAGGCGATCACCACTGATTACTACCCATACAGAGTATGGAATTAAATGTGTAGTTGACTTGAATAATACTTTCTTCTCAGTACGAATGGCTCCTGAGCGGATTCGGATATGTCAACAAGTCGCTCGTGGTGAAAATGTTCTCGCCTTGTTTTGCGGTGTTGGAATGGATGCAATGCAAATTGCTGGACGAACTGAAGCCACTGTTCTTGCTGTTGAATTAAACCCTATTGCAGCTGAATGCGCGCGTAGAGGACATAGAATGCTGATAAGAAACAAGGGAGTGAAGTGCCAAGGTGCTGCTGATCGCCTAAAAATAATAGAAGGAGATGCATTAAAAGTGATGAATAATCTCGAACCGAATTCATTTGATAGAATTTTAGCACCAAGGCCGAAAGAAGGTGCTATGGACGGGGATCAAGGACAAGGGGATGGGGGTTTAACCTTCCTTCGTGCCTTATTGCCCCTTCTAAAGAATCAAGGCGAATGTCATTGGTATGACTTCGCATCCGATTCTGAATTACCACAATGTGAACGAACAAGAGCATCAATTAAAAAAGCATGCGATGAGATTGGTGTTGGTTTTGAAGTAATTGCAATAACTCGTTGCGGTAGTATCGCAAAGCGCCAGATGAGAATATGTATGGATTTCAGGGTAATAAAAGAATAAAATGAAAAAATATCCATTTTAGACAACTAAATTCTTACATCCAATCAGGGCGAAGTACTGGCATCCAGAACGCCGGACCCTGTACCCAGTCGAAGTCCTCCATCTCTGCAACAACTTTCTTCATTTGAGTATTAGAAACCTTCTCAGTCACGATAACAAAGGCAGCATTACTCTTGCTGGTGATGGGATTCTGCAAAATAGAGTGGATGCTTACGCCATGCTTTTCACAAACTTCTCCACATTGGCGAGTAATTCCTAATGCATCTTTGTACTTTAACCTTAGGTAAAATACGGAGTCATATTTTTGTACGTACTGGCATTCACTTGAAGGGTTGAAGGGTGTTGTGGTCTTATGACCCTTAGCGATGGAAGCGATGTCGTTCACACAAGAATTGGCAGTTGGAAAACGTCCGGCTCCTTGACCGATATAAGTCGTTCTCTGAAGATTCTTTGATGAGATTTCAAGCGCGTTGGTGGCATCATTCACACTTGAAAGAGAGTCATTAGAAGGTATGTAACATGGAGAAACATAACCAGAAACCTTGTTTCCAATCCTTTCAGACACTCCAAGAAGCTTGATAGTTCCTCCTAATTTCTTGGCGTAATCATAATCAGTGGATGTCAATTCTTGAATTCCACGGCAGGGAATATCAGTTTCTGGAACGTCAATTCCATATGCAAGCCTCATGAGAATCTTAAGCTTGGACCTGGCATCGAATCCTCCAACATCAAGAGTGGGGTCGGCCTCAGCATATCCCAATTTGGATGCTTCAGCAAGAGCTTGATCGTAAGTAAGTCCATCTCTGTCCATTCCAGTTAGCATAAAGTTGGTACATCCATTAATAATTCCAGCAATCATGTTAATTTCGTCTCCAGGATAATCTGACTGAAGAGAGTTAATGATGGGGATTCCTCCACATACAGCAGCTTCGTATTTGAATTGAACCGACTCATCTTTTGATTTACCAGCATTGATCGACTTGAGATGGTTTTCAATTTCAGATAGACAATCTGCAATGAGTGCCTTGTTGGCAGTGACAACATGTTTTCCGTTCGACAGAGATTGAAAGACAACATCTTTAGCTTTGGTGGTTCCTCCCATTACTTCAACAACAATATCGATTTCATCATCTCCAGTAATAATAGATACGTCATCTGTAATGGTGCATCCATCAGGAACAGCAAAGTCTCTAGGTTTGGAAGTGTCGCGGACGCAAATGGTCTTCACTTCAATATCGTCACTGGTAAGGTTTTTAAGATAATCCTTCTTTCGAGCAAGAATTTCACAGATTCCTCCACCGACAGTTCCTCCTCCGACAATACCAAGCTTGATAGCATCTAACTGAGTTAGTTGATTACGCACCACCTGTAATGTGAGAAATCAACGAAATAAGAAAAGATGTGTCAGTTTGAAAAAGAAAATTATGTAATGAATTTCAAGTCAAGATCCAACGAGTTTTATCTACTCACGGGCTTATTTACTGTAAACGCATAGGAAGGAGCTGAAGAAGCAACCAAAATGGCAATAGCAGAAGTTAAGTACTTGACCATGGTGAGATATTATTATTATGATGATTTCTTTCTTTATCTTTTCTGGATTTTTGTGATGGATATTTCACGTTCATCGCCGACATCTGCGCCGTGTAGAAGTTTCGCGGAAAAACGCTCAACTTTCTCATTTTTATGTTTTCTTGCTGACGTTTTGGGAGACTTTCAATCTCGTAGTCTTTTTCTCCTCTGGTCCACGTGAACTCCTATGAGGCTTTTTGGATTGACATCTTACGTCTCGTACGCTTTCAACTTTGCACATAAACGTCATTCTGTAGAACGATTAGTGTTTGCTCCTTTGAAAAAAGATCGATACGCATTATCATGGCCCCGAATGGAACGATGCGTCGAGTAGACTCAGAGTCTGACATTAGTGTTGCTGGATCAGAATGCCCTACCTATAGAACGTACAAAGTGAGAAAGAGCAGTCTTATTGGGTAAGAAGGAAATGTTGAAAGTTTTACAAAGGATGTCCCATATCTTTGTGTGAGCACTCATTTACTTTCATCTCTTTATCATCAGAATGATCAACTGGTCACATGTGTTTACCACCTATATTCCTCATATTTTTGTGATTGGAATTGGAGTACTCATTGCACTGATATGTCATCAAGTTGTGAAAGATATGATGGCAAAAGAAATCACAGATAACTTCAGCTTTACTCCTACTAATATATTGATTGTACTTACCGAAATTAGGGATTTGCTGATCCGACAAGTCGAATCCATCATGCGACTGCGTAAAGACGCGCTCTTTTCTCCAGCTGTGGAAGGCACATTTGTCGCACTCATTATTATGGCGTGGATTGTGCGAATGGACAATCCAGTTTATCTTCTATCTTTTGCAACATTCAAAGCACCGGACTCCTGGAAAGTTTCACACGATCAAATCATTGAAATGATGAAATGCCACGAGTGCTTCACTCAGGACTCTCTTGATTTTATGAGGAGGCTTCTTGAGCGCAGTGGAACCGGTCAAAGCACAGCATGGCCTCCTGGAATAACTCGTTGTCTCAGAGGAGAAAAACCAGATCGTTCCATTGAAGGTTCTAGGAAAGAGGCAGAGACAATTATTTTCGACATTGTTGAGAATGCGCTCAAGAAGGCTGGTTTGAAACCGAAGGACATTGATGTGCTGGTCATCAACTGTTCATTATTTTCGCCAACACCATCCTTATGTGCATCCGTGATTACTCATTTTCAGATGAGAAGTGACATCTATTCCTACAATTTGAGTGGAATGGGATGTGGAGCTTCACTTATTGCTTTGGACCTTGCGAAGAATATGCTACAGACAAGAAAACGCGGCGGAAAAGCTTTGATTGTTTCTACTGAAATTATCACTCCTAATCTGTACGTTGGAAATGAGAGGGCGTTTTTGCTTCAAAACACACTTTTCCGATGTGGTGGTGCTGCCATGGTCGTATCCAACAGTTGGCTTGATGGATCGAAGGCTTGGTTTAAGCTACTTCACACTGTTCGTGTCCAGGGTACTAGCGAGGACGCATTTCAATGTGTTTTTGAAGGTGAAGATTCCAATGGTATCCGAGGAGTTCGACTATCCAAGGATATCGTCAAAGTGGCGGGGAAGACTATGGAAAAGAATCTCACAACCCTCGGTCCCTATGTTTTACCTCTTTCAGAACAAGCAAAGGTTGCTATCTCAGTCATTGCAAGATTCGTTGTGAAAAATCTTAGTAAGGCACTTGGTACTGATAAGCTTCCAATGGTAAAGGTATTCGTCCCCGATTTCAAAAGAGGCATCGACCATTTTTGCATTCATGCTGGTGGTCGTGCAGTTATTGATGGAATCGAGAAGAACATGAAATTGGAAAAATTCCACACAGAACCATCTAGGATGGCTCTTCTTAACTACGGAAACACAAGCTCGTCCTCTATTTGGTATGAACTTGAATACATAATGGAAAATCAAAAAAGCAACCCTATCAAGAAAGGGCATCGTGTCATGCAAGTTGCATTTGGTTCTGGTTTTAAATGCACATCAGGAGTTTGGCTAAAATTGTGAACAATTCTTTTATATTTTTGATTTTTCTGTCTTTGACTCATTTGTGTGTGTGCTAGCTAGGGTTAAGGTTGTCGTGTGTGTCTGAGATTTGAGATTATGCCCTTTTTCATCTATTTTAGCGAGCAGCGAGTTTCAACGGAAGCGTGACACCAGTGTCACATTTTCTCTCTTTCATTAGCGAGGAGTTCACGATAGTCATATTTCACCATCGTGTTCTACTTTGTATATAATCCATCTAACAACATATTCACACAAGTATCATGAGGGAGGTTAGCGCTCTTAAATTCGACCCTGATCTAGCAATTTTTCACGATGACGACAATTCTGTTTCATCGTTGCAGTTTGATTTGAACGAGCCTGACGCAGATTTACAAACTCCAAGCTCTTTGATCCGCCGTAAGGCGTTCATCACACTTCTAGTGGGATCTGGTGAAACAGATGAAGTCAGTAAGCTACTTTTTCCCGAGAGTAATCAATGTATGAATGAAATGTCTTCAAATGTCGATGTCAAAAGTGTCAATGAATCATCTCCACTATCAGATTTTAACAACTCTTCAAAAGTTCATTTGAATTTGAGTAACGAGATGGAAAATATGAGTAAAATCATGGACAGTATCTTAATTTCAGTCAAACCTTCGCCTCAAGAAGACATTGATAAGACATACAATCAGTATGAGAATCGAATTCCCGATTCAAAAAAACAGGAAGAACGTAATGTGTCTAACTCCATCCCTACTCTAGATATATCCTCTGATTCTGATTCGATGAAATCTTTTCTCGAAATTGAAGATGATAAAAGCACATGTAGTATTGTTATTCACAAGAACAATTCTCCCAAGTGCAGTAATAGGAGACGTAAATTATGGATGCGATCTCGTTCCAAGAAGTCAACAAAACAGCAAACGACAAATGTATATAAAGTAGATGATAAATCTATCGTCAGTACGACCAGCACTTGGTCTTCTAAGCTGGTAAACATCTTCAGGCCAAAGTTACTTTCGAAAAGAAACTCTAAAAATGTGAACTGTAACCATCGCCTGAAACATATAAGAGAACGTGAGATCTATGACGACGATGATAGTATTGTAACCTCTGTACAGATCCAATCAGAGCTTCGCTCCGCAGAAGGAAAGGGAGTCATTGAGAATCTGTACAGAATTCAGCAGCAATCGTCATTCTATACTTCAAACACATTCATATCAGATCTGGACCCAAGCTGCTCTTACAGCTTTGCAAGTGCATCTTCAGAGCCGAACTCAAAGGTTGATCTACACCAGGAAAAGTCATCTTGTGTGAAGGACCACAGAAGTAGTTCTTTTACCTTGCCAGTTCAAAAACCACGTCCTGTGGAGCATTTGAACAGATCGTTATCTGATACAGTGGACTACAACTTCACTCCATCCGGTCGCCCCATTTCATCGGAAGTAAAACGACGAGTAAAAGAGAAATTGGAAAATAGAGAGAAAACATTCAAATTATTTTCCAAGAAAGACTGCAAAAGTCCCAAATCTATTCATAGTGAGCATGTCAATCATGGAAACAAGAATGGAGAAACGAGTACTTTCAGGCGTGAGCGTCTTCTATCTGACTCGAGCAACGATACTTCTTACCCAATCATTCATATGTCTTCTTTTTCAAGTAAAAACAATAAGGTATTTGATACTCCTGGGAAGCATTCGTTAGCTAGTATGGATTCTATGTCTCCATCGAATTCAAAGACGCCATCGAAACAGGGTGCATCTCACACTCGAGCGAATAGTGATCCAACCATGTTATCACCATCACCATATAGAACACATCAAAGACACTCGCATAAACGAATGACGTCATTGCCGATCTCTTTTTCAAATGATTCTAACACCCATAGGAGCAGAGCATGCGATCAAGGCCACTCAAACGTACATCGAACACATCGCCGAGCTGATTCTCTATCCTCAGTGTCGTCAGACATCAGTTGCTTAAGTGACTCGATTTCTGTTGCATCCAGTTACGTTTCATATCACGATCCTTGCGCAAAACCAAGTAAAATCGTGAAGCGCTCTAGATTAGACCTTGGAGCAGGCGATGGAGATATTTGGTTTGAAAAGATCTTTGTCAGTAAACGAACTGGGAAAAGAAGAACATTTTTCGTCAGTTTGGCAACTGGTCGGAAAAAGAGTGATGAACCTCCAACTGGAGCATCAAAAGTGTTGTATTTAGAGGATTTAGAAGATATGAAAGAAATGAATTTACCAGTTCCAACTGTACCACCATCTGCACACTTAAGACGTTACGCAAGCTGTTAAATATTTTGCTCGATTTCATTCCTAAGAATGAGTCAAAGTGACATGTACAAACGAAAGACATAAACGATGATAATCAGATAGTTATCCTTCTTTTTTCATTTCCTTTTAGATCTAAAGCTCCTTCATGAATAATGATTGAGAAGCAACACCATCCATAAAACTAGCGCTACCGTTATGTTTGTAAGATACCACAGTAGGAATAGAAAATTCTTTCAATGCACCTTCAATAGACATGACTCCGAGTCCACTGGATCTACGGGCAGTAAATGGAACACTATCAGGAGAACGGCCACATTGCGAGTTGATGTTAATCTTTCCAAAAATAGAAGAAAAGGTATCGACGAGCATTGCAGTTTCCAAAGTGGCTTCATTTGTAAAAATTGAAACTTGTTGACCATATTTCCCTTGTAGACCATACGAAAGAACGTCATCGAGCGTGTCATACTCAACGACAGGGACTATTGGTCCAAATTGCTCTTCAACGAATATTTTCATTTCACTATTAACGTTGTAAATGACAGCAGGTATCATTATTTGAGTGCAGTTATCATCGTTATCAGGGCAAATTAATGTCCCCCCATCTGGATTAGCCATCGTGCCCCCTTTGACAAGAGCATCTGCAATCAACTCCCTCATATATTCAATTCGACCATTATTTGGAAGTGGAGTGATTTTTGAGTATGTTCCATCTTCGTGAACTTGCCAAGGCATACCCTTTTTTAGCTTTTGAACTCTCTTCGCTAATTCTTCAGCCACGACCTTTCCAGATCCTTTCGGTACAAATACTATTTTCAGAGCAGTACATCTTTGACCATTGAAACTCAAGCTACCAGAAATTATTTCATCAAGCGCTTTAGAAAGAGGATATACCTGATCAGATGAACTATCGAGCATATCAGGAAGAACAATAGCCATGTTTTTAGCCTCTAATTGCAAAAACAACTTCAGACGATGTGGTTCAGGATGCTGTTTGATGAGTTTATCTGCTGCAGATGCACCCCCAATAAACGCCAAGCCGTCAATGTGTCCAGATTCCATGAGCGGTGGAAGAGTGGATCTTCCAGATCCGGAAATAAAATGGACGGTATTAGGTGGGAAGACATTCGAAAATGCCTCAAATGTGAGCAAGTGAGAAAGGCCACCAACGGCGGGAATCTTCAAAATTACAACGTTGCCCATAAGCAATGCTGGAATGATGGTGGCGTATGTTTCATTCAATGGATAGTTATATGGGCCAAGAGCAAGAACAATGCCAAATGCGTTGCGACGAATGAACACCTTGGAACCCGATACATCACGGAACCCAATTTTAAAATCTGGACTAGATCGAATGCTATCAATACTCTCTTGAATGAAGATTATAGTTCTATCAAATTCGCTGCATGCGTCATTGTAGTTTTTCCCGATTTCATACATGAGCATTTTAATAATATCTGTCCTCTTCTTTTGTAGTTCAACGATGAATTTTTCCACGGCCGCGATACGCTCCGATAAAGAAAGCTGACTCCACTGACCCTTCCCGTTATCCCATCCTGATTTTGCGTTCTCCAGAACGTTGGACGATTGTTCAGTAGTAAATTGGGGCATCATCCCAATCAATTCCTTTGTGCAAGAATAAACTGGGGACATTTTATACTCCTCGCTATCTTCAGTAAGATCAGTGACTTTACCACCTATCATAACTCGAGGCTGAACATACGGAGCCTTGTCAATATCAGCAATGCAGGAGTCTTCAGCTGCTGATATAATGAAGAAAAGGGTAAAAATGAAGATGTGAACGATTCTCTTCATTATGATCTCGTGTTGACTCGATTGTTCGGAGTTATTTGATTTACGTTTTTGTGATTGTGAAGAAAATTCATTTTGTTTCTTTTTCTTTCTCTCTCTTTTTCGCAGAAACCGCTAAATGGAAATAAAATAAAAGTATGTAGTTTTATGCGATGACGTTTTTCCAAGAGTTTAGAATAACTGAATCAATCAATCAATAATCAATCAATCAAAATCGTCTGGTATTTTAGTTATATTATGTAAGCGTTGTTAAAATCCAAAAAGGTTACCAATTCGAATTTCCTTGGAGCAATTCAATCAGCATCATCGTAGCAATTACTACTATAGCGATACGACCATAAAATCGCTCGCCTCCTTTTAGACGAAGTTGAGATTGCAGTTCGTCATTGGCACCAACACCACCGACACCAGCCGACGATATGTCATCTACATCTATATTCACAAGACCAACATTATTTGCAACGCAGGCTTCGGTGACACTCTGTGCTGGTTGATACAGAGCCTCATACACCATATCTGCCATATCTTCGATAAAAGTTGCATCAGTATTCAGAGCCGGAGCTCTTCTCCAATTCGTAATTCCACTTTCTTCTGCAAGTTCTCTATATTCAAGATCTATTTCTTCTAAAGTTTCAATATGTTCACTTACGAAACTAATAGGAACAACAACCAGATTCTTCACTCCATTTTCACCAAGTTCTGGTAGCACATCATCTGTGTAAGGTCGTAACCACTCAATAGGACCAACACGACTCTGATAACTCAAATGGACTTTCACACCTTCCTCTTCGGAAGGAAGCATAGCTTTGATAGCCTCAACACATTTTTCAATCTGTTTCTGATATGGATCTCCTGCTTCGATGTAACTCTGTGGAACTCCATGAGCTGAAAACAAGATATGTTTTCCGATAGGATTTGTTTTGAGTTGCTCATTTACTTGAGCAGGCGTGAAAGAGTCCAGTTCTCTCTGAATAATATTAGCCATTGATTTGATATATCCCGGTCTATTGTACCAGGATGGAATAACAGTATGTGATATCCTCTTCTCTCCCCAAATATCTTGTCTCCTCGCAAACTCTTCCTGCAGGACACGAAGACTTGAACCTGATGTTGATATGCTGAATTGAGGATAAAGAGGGACGATGACCAGGGCATTAATTCTGTCCTTTTCTATTTGTTCTAATGCTTCTTCTGTGAATGGGTACCAATACCTCATACCAATATATGTATTAACATCTAGGTCGTATTTATCCTTGAGAGATTTGGCAATTAGAGCAGCCTGGTCATTAGAGTATTTTAGAATTGGTGATCCACCCCCGATGGATTCATAAGCCTTGATGGATTTAGGTGCCCTCCTTTTGGAAATAATGTAAGCTATAAAGGATTGGAGGGGTGCTAGGAAGGGAGGCAGTCTGATGATATCCGGATCAGCGAAGAGATTGTATAAAAAACCTTTTGAATCGATGCAATTTTGAATGAGATCAATGTGCCGAAGTAAATAGGAAACTAGTATATTCAAGCTTTTACTTACCCTGTACATCTGCAGTTTTTTCTGGTCCACCTAAGTTCAGCAGAAGTACTCCAACTTTGGTTTCAATTGGTGTCTCATTTAAACTCTCGTTATTAGAGTACATGCTGATAAAATCCTCATCAGATTCCACGGAAGGCACATCTTCAAGTACAGTGGAAGACGATAACTGGAAACGATCCTTTGGAAACCCTTTTGGAAACAATCTATGAAAATGATCATTGGTATTTGATCTTATGTGGCCACTTTTCAAAGCCGATGGTATGAAACTCCCAACATGACTCAGAGAAAAAACAGAAGACACCTTCATCACCAAAAGGAACAAAACGGTGACTGCTTCCAGGCTGTTCCATGAACAACAATAGAACCTGGAGCCTTGTGTCCCTCTGACCATATTGAAACTTTAGAGGTAACAATGGTCTCTTCTGTAGAGCAATAGTCAACAGTAGATTGATTGACTTTCACAAGAAGCTTCCTCGTTCCTATGTGGAGCTATGTGCGTATTTTCGTATTGATTTTTTCATTTGTGTTTCGCGCAAAATATTGTTTCAAAACACGTCATCACATTCGCTCCGGATGGTCTAAAATAGCTAGCGACACAATTCTAAAACGTTTCTATGTATGAGTAGTAGATGTCAGGAAGCCGATTACGTACAAATTAAATGTTTTACACGCAAAGCTCCTCTTCATGCGCTATGCGACTGAGTGCCTCATTTGCCTTCCTCATTTTATAATGAGTGTCATCCAAATGAAACTTTCTGTAAATTCTAATTGCAGACTCAATATTTTTCTTACCCTCCTCGAATTGGCATCTTCTTGTGTGAACCGATCCCACTTCTAAATGTACATCAGCAACCAATGGATGTTCGGATCCAAATTGAGAGACCGCTATAGACATGGCTTTGTCAAGCATGCTGATGGCACCTGGATAGTTTTGTTGAGCAACCATCAACATACCCATACGAAGAAACGAGTAGCAACATTCAAAATGTTTTTCACTATTACTGCGACGAATGTGTAAACTATCTTCCAAAACAGTCGACGCCTTTTCAAATTTACCTGAACGAATAAATAAGGAAGCTATTTCATCCAAGGTGTTTGAGAAAAAAGGGCTTTCGCAATTTGCGACCGACTTGTACATGCGATACGCATGTTCGAAATACTTCATGGCCTTCTTAGGGTTGTTTTGCATAGAATGATAAACCCCAATATAATGGACAGTCCTTGCTAGATCTGGGTGGTTCGCACTTTCACCATAGAGGTGAATTTGATTTGAATAAACATGATCAAACTGAGCGCGGGCTTCCCCTAATCGGTACTGCTCCAAGTAGATTACTCCGAGTTCTCGTTCCGATGCAATTATATCAGGATGATATTGATACAATGTAGATTTCTGTATCTTGATGCATTGATTCAGAAGATAAGAGGCTCGATCTAGATCAAACTCCATTCGTTTTACCGTTCCTAGGTGAAATAAGGACTTTGCAACTTGAGCATGATCATTTCCAAGAGCAGTGCGCTGCTTCATAAGACAAGTTTCCAACGCACAAACTGCTTGAGAGCAGTTACCCATATGGTAATCCACAACAGCTAGTTGACATTCCGTGTTACAAATATCTAATAAATCGCAATCTTTTGATTGTTCAAATAGTTTCAAAGCTTTCGAGTGTTCTTCTATAGCCGCTGAATATCGACCAGCGTTGCGATTCATGACTCCCAAAAGGTTGTGCATTTTAGCAATCATAAGTTTTGATGGATCCTTCTTTGCCTTCAAAAGGTCAATAATGAATTCATAGAAATTAATCGCCGTGATATACTCTCCTATTTCGCCATGAGCAAAAGCTATTTTTTCAAGAATATCTAAGTTGACAAATGACATGCATTTGCTATTTTTTCTTTGTCTATTTTGTGAGCTACTCTGTTCCTTAATGTAGCATTTTCCTATGTTTGCATAAGTCTCATAAATAGTATACATCTCATTTTGAGAGACGTATTTCTTTTGAATATCAAGGCACTGTTGAAAATATTCCATCGCTGAGTCAAAGTTTTCATTTTCTAACTGTGTGATGCCCATCTGATTTAGAATAGTAGCAACACGAGGATGATGCTGACCAAATAGAAAAATTTCAATATCTTTTGCTTCATCAAAAGCATGAATACCCGCAGTGATATTACCATGTTTTGCATATTCTTTTCCAATCGCGTTTAATGTTTCAGCTACTTGAACACTATTTTTTCCGAATTTATCCCGTTGAAGAGATTCCACATCTCTAAAGGTCTTGATTCCTTTTTCGAAGTTATCATTAGCAATGTAAAGAGCTGCGAGGTTTAATGTTTTCTTGATGACTTCAGGATGGGTTGCCCCGTATTGATCTCGAAGATCGATTAAGGTATCTAAACACTTGCTAAGTTGTTCAAAACAGTCATCTGTAGAACTTATATTGTGCTTCTTGTCTTGAAAAAGTTTGTCTCCATCCTTCGTGCAATTTAATGCTTCCATCTTTACAAGCAATCCATCGATACTATCAAAATATGCACTTGTGTGCAAAATTGGAAACGTTCCGGTCAGAGAAACTTCATGACCAGCTGATGCCGAATTAGTATCTATTTGACCATGTGAGCGCTGATCAAGGTGTTCAGCCGATGTTACTTCACCATCTCCTCTAGTGTTCACATAGTGGGCGCCAAAGAGAGTCGACTCGTCGTCGTTATCATACCTGGGAGTGTTCCGTCCCTGTATATATGTCGAATATTTTGGTGCTGTATAATTGTCATCATAATTACCAATAACACTTCCGATAAGAGCTGTACCAAGAAGCGTAGATGTATCGTCATCATCTACTGAAGTAGTGAAGTGTTTTGAAGCTTTTTTCGCATTATGAATCTCAATATCTCGGATGGAACTTGATGGTGACGTCTTTTCGCCACTCCAAGTTGATGGCACTACTTCTGACACGGATGATAAGCGTTTATCTCTTTGGCCTCCTCGCTCTTTCCGTGGTTTTGATGTTTGCTTTTGTGCTTGTTTGGACCTACGAACGTCTGGGCCTGAGAAAAAGTCTTCAGCAACTATTGCTAAGCTACTTACAGCCTGATATACATATTCGGCTGGTGACCATGTATCAACTTCGTACCTCTTTTTCCGTCTTTTGGAAGCTGAAGAGGATGGTATTGTTTCTTTATGTGTTAAAAATGTGATTTGTGAAACTGCATCGTCGTCAAACGAAGAATTTGTTTCAACGACAGTTACATATCTTTCATGATAGTCCGATGTTGAGTCAGGGATATGATTTTGAGGTAATTCGATAGATTGAGGATTCCGTGATATGGATGCTCCCTTAGCGATATTATTTTCATCCCGAAGAATAGATTCAACCTCTGATAGAGATTCACGGGTCTTTAACAAATCAGGATCGTTTTCTCCTACCCCATATTTACGATACATAGCAAGAGCCCTTTTAAAGCTCGATTTTGCTTCGCCGTAAGCTTTTTGTTCCGCGTAAAGCACTCCTAAAGCATTTAGGGTCTTGGCAACATCAGGATGTTCCTCACCAACGAAATGCACTTGCGCCTTTATAACAGCTAAGTACGTTGCAATCGCATCTTTAATTTCAAGAAGTTGGATGTAAAGTACACCTTGATTCTGAAGGCTACTTATTAAATGTCGACGACAGTTAAATTGTAATGCACCGTTTTCATGATTTACATACTCCGAATACACATCAATAGCTCGTTTGTTCCATGATAAAGCCTGATAAAAGTCGCCTGTTTTTTGGTGCACATTGCCAATACTATAGCATAGATTTGCAACCTGTATGCTTTTATCCCCAAATAAGGATTTGCGTAGACGTAGCGCATGTTGGAAACAAGAAAAGGCTTGATCATATTCACCTATTTTTTCATATGCTAAAGCTAGCAACGACTCAATCATTTCTTGATCGGAGATAGTGCAATTGGATAGTAAACGTAAATCTCTAACTTGCTCATAAGTCTTAGCAACGTTTATGAAATCTCCGCGATATTTGTAAATCATTCCAATATCAATTAAAGTATTGACTACATCTGTTCTCAAATCAATTTTATGATCGAGTCCATCGGCAGCCATTGAAAGATTTGCGTCTGCGACTGAATTCATATCTTTTCGATTTTGTCCTAAAGTCGAAATTCTGGTAGTAGATACTGGATTTGGTATGGAATTCAAGATTTTAAGACTTTCCTCATAATATTGTAAAGCATTCTCTCTGTGTTCCAGGTTGTAATTAGGGTCGTCACATTCTTCCTGAAAATATATCTGACCTAAAGCATTAAGTGACAATGCTATTATTCTAGTCCTTTCATGTACAGTCAATCCAACAATATTGAAACCGTTCTTAAACGAATGGTCATGAGTCACGCTTGTGGGAGAGGTGTGTCGTGATTTGGTTGACGTAACACCATTACTTCGAAGTTCCTGTTGACAATTACTTTCTATGTTCTCCTCAGTTGCATCAATCAACAAGAAGGATATTACGTCTTCATGGGCTTTGATAGCAGAGGAAGCATCATGCAGAGCTTTCCAGTACAATTTAGCCATCGATTGTAAAGTCTGAGATATTTTCAGCTCCAGATTCACCGAAGCGTCTTCTATTTTCATGGAAGAATCTTCAGCACATAAAAAACTAGAACCACCTCGGTTCTGTTTGTAGTCATCCATACATTTTGTGTATAACTGAAGAGCAACGGAATAATATTGAAGGGATTTCTCATGGTTTTCACTCCGCCGGTTTATGAGAGCAATGTTATGCGCGGCAGCTGCTTCGCTCAGAGTATTACTAAACTCTTGTAGGTTCATCCAGTCGACAATGCAGAATCTTGTTGTTGAGTTCGATGCTGAATGTATTGGATGCGTGCGTCTAAAACGTGAATTGACTTATTGTTTATTGTGTATGATTCAAACGAGATCGGGCGCACCTTACTTTTTTCAGTCTTGGTAAAAAAGCAAAAATCCCATGTCACAATTCTAACTACGAAAAGTCTACACATTCATCTCAAATGTAATCCAACTAAAATACTCATTGAGGATCTCTTCTGCTATCAATAAATGGATTCAAGCAGACTTCCCAAGCGCTGAATATCATCTACTAGGGATCTATGAGCTCATAATCAATTTTCCAATAGTAAATTTCACCTAAAAGTAAGTCAAAGGGGTATCGTTTTCGCGGCGTCTTTTTTCCAAGAAAACGATAGAATTGAATATACTCGATGATAGTATGAAATCAAATATTTCTTATTTTATATAAAATATGATAATCAACATTACAAGTTGGATGGAAATCTTTTACAATCCGTACAAGGTTCAGAGTGATTCTGTTAAGATTGATTTGGACAGGACAAGACAGAATGTCTTTTGAAATATATTTGACATTACCACCCAAATAGTCTTATCTTTCATACAGTCGGGCCGTTCCTTAACTCATAGATCCACCTAAAATTTCCCTTGTCGAAATATCTTAGTACCTTTTATGGTTCAACCACCATATCCTTTTTTTCTCGAGCTTTGCTGTTTGTTCATGCACCTTTTTTTTCCTCCTTATCATCTTCCGAGCAATTGTATGCCTTGTTTCTAAACCATTTAGACCAGTCTGAAGATTCTCTTCAACTAAAGAGGATTTTCTGTTGGTTCCTCTCAAACCTTGGGATGCATTAACGTCTTGACCGTGAACCAACTGAAGAATCATTATTACTAGTAATATCAGATGATATGTTGGGATAGCAATAGAGAGATTCACCTTCATAACAAAAATACAACAGATGATTAAAATTATGTCTGTTCGGGGAAGCTTCAGAAGAAAATGTTTCTTCTCTTTGTATTCCGACCAAGTAGATATATATTTTGAATGTATTCTCTCTTAATCGATTTTTCGTTGGTTTTGATGGATTAAAACGGTAAAAAGTGTCATTTTGCCGTTGTTTCGGTCGAGCACAGTTCCAGTACATCATTTTTCTTACTATTTTAGTAGACAAAGCATAAGCCGTAACCCATAACCCGTAACA